>Ga0222718_10000231_pt1 | contig 59696 bp, 55 predicted proteins | sample C33_27DmetaG_FD_165045 | JGI IMG/M metagenome (GOLD analysis project Ga0222718, IMG submission 165045) | Estuarine water microbial communities from San Francisco Bay, California, United States - C33_27D | ecosystem: Environmental > Aquatic > Marine > Unclassified | place: USA: California... | reverse complement strand
TACCTAATTTTTGTTGAATAATCGGTGCCATTCCAGGAAAATTATAATCTGAGCTAACTGTGCCAACTATGATTATATCTATTTCATTTGGAGTAATGCCAGCTTTTTGGATTGCTTCTATGCATGCTGGTAATGCCAAATCAGAATTTGCAGTTCCTGGTTCTACCCATCTTCTTTCTTCAATTCCTGATCTAGTTTTAATCCATTCGTCAGTTGTATCCATCATGTCTTCTAGATCATGATTTGTTACAACGTTATCTGGAACGTTGAATCCAATACCTGCTATTTTTGATTTCTTCATAACAATTTTTTGAGCTGATTTATAAGCCGGGTTTTGTACATCATTGATGCGATGATCATTCCTCTCTATTTTATATTTCTATAAAACTCTAGCAATCTACCCTTCCCTCAAATGATGCGAGCAGCATCTTGGGTCTACGTGATCTTGCACCTAGTGGGGTTTACCAGCTGACAATGTTACCACTGTCACTGGTGGTCTCTTACACCACCGTTTCACCCTTACCAAATAAATGGCGGTCTACTTTCTGCTGCACTGTCCATATTCTCGCGAATCCCACCCGTTAGGTGGCACTATGCTCTGCGGTGCCCGGACTTTCCTCTCAAATAAATTGAGCAATCATCCAATCAGCTCTTGGAGATATAATAAGGGATTGAAATTGAATTAAGAAGAAAAAAATTAATTTTTCGTATTGTTTTCTGAATTATACAAAAATCTACTACATGTACCACAATTGACTATTTCTTTGGATAGGGCTTCATTAACTAATTGAGGAGGAATATAGGCTCCGCAACCCTCACAATTATTGTCTAAAATTTCTGAACAAGCTACGCCTTCTCTAGCATTATAAATTTCAAAATATTTAGACATTGTATCAGAATCTATATTTTGAGCAACTACTTCTCTTTCTGATTTTAAGGCATTTTGCTCTTCTGAAACTTCTTGCATTTTTTTATTTAAGGCATCTTTTTTAGAACTAAGCTCTGAAATAATACCATCAAGCGAAGATTTATCTTCTTCGATTTCTTTTGACAGCTCTTCTTTTTTGCTCATAAGCTCAATAAGCTCATTTTCTTTTTCGGACAAAAGATTCTTCTCAAAATCTATAGTTTCCATCATAGCATCATATTCTTTATTTGTACTAATAGAACCATCAATGAGTTTATCTTTTAATGAATTAATTTTTTCCAAAGTCGTTTCGACCAAAGTTTCATTGGTGCTAATTAAAACAGATGTCTCTTTTAATCCATTTTCTTTGTTCTGAAGTGATGTTTTAACATTATCTTCATTTTGGGTGAGCTCTTCAACTTTTGAGGGTAAATCGCCAAGCAATTTTTCAATTTCAAATAATTTATTGTCAACTTCTTGCAATAAAATAATTTGATTTATTACATTCATTTAAGATATATCGAGTTGTTTTTCATTCTTCAAGCGAATATATTCTTTCTATATATTAAATAAAACAATTATATAAAAATAAATGAAGTATAGATCAGAAATTGATGGATTAAGGGCTCTTGCCGTGGTGCCTGTTATACTTTTTCATGCTGGTTTTCAGTTTTTTAAAGGCGGCTTTATAGGTGTTGATGTTTTTTTTGTTATAAGTGGTTATTTAATTACTTCAATAATCATTTATGAAATAAATCAAAAAAAATTCAATATTTTAAATTTCTACGAAAGAAGAATAAGGAGAATATTGCCTGCATTATTTTTTGTAATAATACTGAACATCCCTTTTGCATTACTTTTTATGCTCCCTGATCCACTTGAAAACTTCGGTCAATCATTGATTGCTACTACTTTCTTTTCAAATAATATTCTTTTATACCTTACGAGCGGTTACTGGGATTTAGCATCAGAATTTAAACCGCTTCTTCACACTTGGAGCTTAGCAGTTGAAGAACAATATTATATTATCTTTCCTATATTAATGATTTTGATTTCAAATTGGCGCTTAAAATTGCAATTGCTTCTCTTTTTAACTCTGTTTTTGCTAAGCTTATATGTTGCAGAAATAAATATTAACAATGGAGGTAGTTTCTACCTACTTCATACAAGAGCTTTTGAAATTTTAATTGGCGTTTTTAGTGCATTTTTTTTAATTAAAAAAGGTTTTTATAATTCAAAAGTCTTAAATGAATCACTTAGTCTTTTAGGAATTATAATGATATTTATAAGCATATTTATTTTCGATGATTCTACCCCATTCCCAGGTATTTATTCACTTATTCCGACAATTGGAACTTGCTTGATAATCTTATTTGCTGTTAAAGACACATTTGTAAATAATTTTTTATCAAAGAAAATTTTTATTCAAATAGGTTTGGTATCTTACAGTGCATACTTATTTCATCAATCAATTTTTAGCTATATGAGAATCATATCTGTTAATGAACCGTCAAATCTTTTATTATTTTTTGGAATCGTATTAACATTTCTTCTTGCATATTTGAGCTTTCAATTTGTTGAAAAACCTTTTAGAGATAAAACAAAAATAGATTCAAAAAAACTATTTATTTATTTATTTATCCCATTTTTATTAATTATATCGTTAGGATCGCATATAACTATTAATAACGGTTATATCGAAAAATTTTATGGAGAAAATTTCAATAAACTTGAAAAAAGTAAAATTATAAGCCAAAGAGCATATAATTTTTCAAAAAATGAATTTATAAATGAAGACATGCTTAATGTTTTAATTATTGGCAACTCTTTTGGTAGGGATATTATAAATGTAGTGCTTGAAACATATAATCAAAATCATTATGAATTAATTTATTCTAATGAATATAATGACTGTTCATTAAATAGAAATTTTCTTGTTGATAAAGTTATTGCTCAATCTGATTTAATAATCATGGGATCTGATTTTTCTGATAAAAATTGTATAGATCAATTAATAAAAAAAGCAAAAAAGCTAGATAAAGCAATCTTTTTTGTGGGAGCAAAACATTTTGGCAACAATTTAAATTGGATAAGAAGAATAAATTTAGAAGATAGAAATAACTTAAGAAATGAAATTCCTGAAAATACTCTTACGCTTGAATCAAAACTTAAACTCATTGTTCCTTCAGATAATTTTATATCTTATATAGAAAATCTTAGTAATGAAGGCAAAATAATTATTACAGATGATAATGGAAATTTAATTAGTGACGATCGACAACATTTAACTTTAAGTGGTGTAAAATATGTTGGTGAAAACGTATTTAAAAGAAATAGTTCATTATCCAGCTATTTTGAAGAATAATTAATGTTACTATATCTAAATTATTTTTTATATATTAACGCGTATTACTAACGTCGTCATTTGGACAGTATTGCAACGACAAAAAACAATTGCTAAAATGGTTAATTTTAGAAACCAGCTTAGCAGCTGGTTTTTTTTTATGAAAAAAATAGAAAATATATTAAAAGATAGAATTTTAATCTTGGATGGCGCTATGGGCACAACGATTCAAGACTATAAACTTGATGAAAGGGATTATAGAGGAAAAGAGTTTGCTGATTATAATTCTAGTCTTAAGGGCAATAATGATCTCCTGTCAATAACTCAGCCACAAATAATAGAAAATATTCATTATAATTTTCTTAAGGCTGGTGCTGACATTATTGAGACAAACACATTTAATGCAAATAGTATATCTCAGTCTGATTACAGCTTAGAGAGTTTGGTTTTTGAAATGAATTTTCAGTCTGCCCAGCTAGCCAGAAATGCAGTAAAACGATACAATAAAAAGAATAAAGATAGAAAGTTTGTATGTGGCAGTATTGGTCCAACTAACAGAACTGCATCCATGTCTCCAAAGGTTGAAGATTTATCATTTAGGAATGTTACTTTTGATGAATTATATGATACCTACTATGAGCAGGTAGATGGTTTAGTTAAGGGTGGAGTAGACTTACTAATGATTGAAACAATTTTTGATACTTTAAATTGTAAAGCAGCTATTATTGCTATAAAGGACTATTTAAATGATAATGATCTTGATATTCCAATTATGATTTCTGTGACCATCGTTGATAAAAGCGGCAGAACTTTATCAGGACAAACATTAGAAGCTTTCTGGCATACAGTAAAATTTTCAGAACCTTTAAGTATTGGTATTAATTGTGCTTTAGGAGTTACTGATATGGCACCATACCTCAAGGAAATTTCAAAAATGTCAAATTGCTATGTTTCTGCATTCCCAAATGCTGGCCTTCCAAATGAATTAGGCGAATATGGTGATTCTCCAAACTTTATGGCAAGTGAAATTAAAAAATTAGCAGATATGGGTTGTTTAAATATTGTAGGAGGCTGTTGCGGTACAACACCAAAACATATTAAAGCAATAAAAGAGAAAGTTGTAAATGAAGCTCCTAGAATAGTACCTCGTATTAATTATCAAACATCATTTGCAGGTTTAGAACCATTTATATTTAGAGATAATATAAACTTTGTCAATATAGGAGAGCGTACTAATGTTACTGGGTCTTCTATTTTCAAAAAATTAATTCTAAATGATAATTATGATAAAGCTTTAAGTGTTGCAAAAGAACAAATTGATAATGGTGCACAAATTATTGATGTAAATATGGATGAAGGAATGCTTGATTCTGAAAAGGCTATGGAAACCTTCCTCAGATTTATATCTGCAGATCCAAATATATCTAAAGTACCTATTATGATAGACTCATCTAAGTGGAGTGTTTTAAAAGAAGGATTAAAAAATATTCAAGGTAAACCTATTGTAAACTCCATAAGCTTGAAAGAAGGAGAAGATGAGTTTATAAAACATGCTGAAATAGTTAAAAAATTCGGTGCAGCAGTAATTGTTATGGCTTTTGATGAAAAAGGTCAAGCTGAAACAATTGATAGAAAAGTAAATATTTGCAAACGAGCATATGATATTTTAGTTGATCAAATAAATTTTAATCCAAAGGATATTATTTTTGATCCTAATATTTTTGCTGTCGCTACTGGTATTGAAGAACATAATCCATTTGCTCTCAATTACATTGAGGCATGTAGACAAATCAAACAAAAGTGTCCAGAAGCTCATATTAGTGGTGGAGTTAGTAATCTATCTTTCTCATTTAGAGGCAATAATGCTGTTAGAGAAGCAATGCATTCTATCTTTTTATATCATGCAATAGATGCGGGAATGGATATGGGCATTGTAAATGCAGGTCAAATTGTTGTTTATGATAAAATTGATCGGGAGCTTAGCAGTCTTATTACTGATATTATTTTTAATAAAAATTCAGAAGGAACAGAAAAATTATTAAAATTTTCACAATCATATAAAAAAGATTACAAAAAGAAAGATAATAATCAAGAATGGCGATCTTACGATATTGAAAAAAGAATTGAGTATGCTTTGGTTGAAGGTATTGATGAATATATTGATAAAGATGCAGAAGAAGCACGCCTAAAGCTTAAAAATGCCATAGATGTTATTGAAGGTCCGCTAATGAATGGAATGAATGTTGTTGGAGACCTATTTGGTAAAGGTAAAATGTTTCTTCCACAGGTAGTAAAAAGTGCTCGAGTTATGAAAAAAGCAGTGAACCATTTAACACCATTTATTGATAAGAAAAAAACCAAATCAAGTAAAAAGATCTTATTAGCAACTGTGAAAGGCGATGTGCATGATATAGGGAAAAATATTGTAAAAGTAGTATTAGAGTGTAATGGGTTTGAAGTAATTGATCTTGGAGTAATGGTCCCTACAAATATTATTTTAGATACAGCAAAAAAAGAAGAGGTGGATATGATTGGTCTAAGCGGCCTAATTACTCCCTCATTGGATGAAATGATAGATGTTGCCAAAGAAATGGAAAACCAGAAATTTGACATTCCTGTACTTATTGGAGGAGCTACAACCTCAAAGAAACATACTGCTATAAAAATTAATCCAGAATATAGTAATGGAATAGTACATGTTCACGATGCATCAAAAAGTGTATCTGTTTCACAAAAGTTAATGAGTAAAGAACAATTAGTTTTCAAAAAAGAAATAAGGGAAGAATATAAATTAATTAAAGAGTCTTATAATAATAACAAGTCTAACAAATTAATAAGCATTGATGAGGCAAGGGATAATAAATTTACATGCGCTTGGGATATCTATAATCCTATTCAACCTACATTTGAAGGAATTAGATATTTTGATAATATTCCAGTTGAAGAAATAATTGATTACATAGATTGGACACCATTTTTTAATGCATGGGGCTTTAATAGTCGTTATCCTAAGGTTCTTGAAAAAAATGAAACTAAAAAAGAAGCTCAGAAACTATTTGATGATGGAAGAAGACTTTTAAATCAAGCAATTAAAGAAAAATGGTTTGATACAAAAGCCACTTTAGGCTTCTACCCTGCCAACTCTTCTGGAGATGATATTATTTTACATGGAGAAAATTTTAATTTGTATCATTTGAGGCAACAAACATTAAAAAGAAGGGGTATACCTAATTACTGTCTATCTGATTTTATTGCTCCAGTTGATTCAGGAAAAAAAGATTGGATTGGAGGATTTGCAGTTACCGCTGGATTCAATGTTGAAAAAATAGGACAAAATTTTGCTGATAAAAATGATGATTATAAAAGTATCATGATAAAAGTGTTGGGTGACAGAATTGCAGAAGCTTTAGCTGAAAAAATGCATGAAAAAGTCAGGACCGACTTATGGGGTTATTCTAAAAATGAATCCTTTAAAAATGAGGATTTAATCAAAGAGAAATACATTGGAATTAGACCAGCACCAGGATATCCTTCATGCCCAGATCATAGTGAAAAAATTGCTCTTTTTAATCTTTTAGATATTAAAAATAATTCAAAATTACAGCTAACTGAATCTTATGCTGTCTACCCTGCCTCATCTGTCAGTGGGTGGTATTTTTCACACCCCGAGTCAAAATATTTTGGTTTATCTAGAATTGACAAAGAACAATTAATTGATTATGCAGAAAGAAAAAAAATGGAAAAGGAAAAATTAGTTAAGATTTTTCCTCAAATAATTGACTTATGAAAGTAATTGAACATATAAACAATTCAACCGATACTCAATTTAGCTATGAAATCATTCCTCCTTTAAGAGGAAAAGGGATAAAAGTAATTATAGATATGATTGAAGATTTGAAAAAATTTAATCCTCCATTTATTGATGTAACAAGTCATTCATCTTCTGTGCAAAAATTTCAGAATGGTAGAACTGTATTAAAGAGAAAAAGACCTGGTACAATTAGTATATGTGGAATTATACAAAATCGATTTAATATTGATACTGTAGCTCATTTAGTATGTAATGGATTTACTAAGGAAGAAACAGAAGATGCATTAATAGAATTAAGTTTTCTTGGTATTAAAAATATATTAGCTATTAGTGGAGATGGCAATCCTAAGAAAATTATTCAGGAAGGAAAAAGTATTAATAGCAACTCACTCGATTTAATACATCAGATTAAAAATCTATCTCAAGGTAATTATTTACATGAAATTGCTAACTCTTCTTCAATTGATATGTGTGTTGGGATTGGATGTTATCCAGAAAAACATGCTTTTTCCAATGATTTTGATCAAGAAATTGATTTATTAAAACAAAAAATTGCAGCAGGCGCATCTTATGCTGTAACTCAAATGTTCTTTGATAATAGTAAATATTTTGAATTTGTTGAAAGATGTAGAGAAGAAAAAATTACTATTCCAATTATCCCAGGAGTTAAAATATTGGATAAACCAAGACAGATTGATATTCTACCAAAGCTATTTAATATTGATTTACCTAATGAATTACGTGGTGAAGCAATAGAAGATATTGAACATATTCAAGAAATAGGCACTCGTTGGGCTATAAAACAATCTGAAGAATTAATTAATGTTGGAGTACCGATTATTCATTACTATTTGATGAATGACACCTCATGCATGTTAAACATATTGAATCACTTACATAAATAGGAGAAATTAAATGAAAGACTATATTTTTACATCAGAATCAGTATCAGAAGGCCACCCAGATAAAGTTTGTGATCAAGTATCTGATGCTGTACTAGATGCATACCTAAATGAAGATCCAGAGAGTCGTGTGGCTTGCGAAACATTAGTAAAAAATAATTTAGTGGTTATTGCTGGTGAGATAACATCAAAAGGCAATCCAGATTTAGAGAGTGTTGTAAGGAAAGTGATCAATGAAATTGGATATAATGATGATGCCTTAGGTTTCAATGGAAGTACTTGTAAATTTGAAAATCACATCACCAAACAATCTCCCGATATTGCTCAGGGAGTTAATGAAGGTGAAGGCGAAGACTTAAATCAGGGTGCGGGAGATCAAGGGCTAATGTTTGGCTATGCTTGCAAAGAAACTGAGTCTTTAATGCCGGCTCCAATTGATCTTTCTCATAAACTAGTAAAGAAGCAATCAGAAGTAAGAAAAAGTGGTTTACTTTCATGGCTACGACCTGATGCAAAAAGTCAAGTGAGTGTTGAGTATGGTGATAATGGAAAAACAATTAAAGGTCTTTCTGCTATCGTTTTATCAACACAACATGACGAGGATATCACTCATAAAGAAATTAAAGATCAAGTATTTGAACATATTATTCAACCAGTGATCCCTGATAATTGGATCACGCCAAATACAAAAATTTTTATTAACCCAACTGGCAAATTTGTCATTGGTGGGCCTGTAGGTGATTGTGGGTTGACTGGAAGAAAAATTATCGTTGATACATATGGTGGAATGGCCAAACATGGTGGTGGTGCATTCTCCGGTAAAGATCCCTCTAAAGTAGATAGGTCTGCTGCTTATGCATCACGTTATGTTGCTAAAAATATTGTTGCCGCAGGATTAGCAGACTATTGTGAAATTCAAGTTTCATATGCTATAGGAGTAGCTGAACCAACATCTATCAGGATAGATACATTTGGAACAGGTAAGCTTTCAGAAAAGGAGTTTGAATTATTGGTAAAAAATCATTTTGATTTAAGGCCAAAAAGTCTCATAAATGCACTACAACTAAAGAGACCTATTTACCTAGACACAGCAGCATACGGACATTTCGGTAGAAATGGAGATAATTTTAGTTGGGAAAAAACAGATTTATCTGATATATTAAGCTCCAAATATATAAGATAAAATAAGGGAAATTTAACATGAGAACTGTAAGTTTAGATAGTGTTGATTTAAAACCATTAAATAAAAAAGAAAATGGAAGTAAAAAAATGGAAAATGTTGTAGAAATTTTACCAAATAAAGTGAAAGATATGAGCCTTGCAAAGCTTGGGCGACATCAAATTGGGATATCAGAGAAAGAAATGCCAGGTTTAATGTCTTTAAGAGAAAAGTATAGCAATGAAAAACCTTTATCTGGCTTTAGATTAACAGGATCATTGCATATGACAACTGAAACTGCAATTCTTATTGAAACCCTTAAAGATCTTGGAGCAGATGTTAGATGGGCAAGTTGTAACATTTTTTCTACCCAAGATGAAGCTGCAGCTGCAATTGCTGATACTGGCACTCCTGTATTTGCATGGAAGGGTGAAACCTTAGAAGAATATTGGGATTGTACATTACAAGCTCTTACCTTTGACGGTAATTTAGGTCCAAACTTAATTGTTGATGATGGTGGAGACGCAACTCTACTTATTCACAAAGGTTATGAACTAGAAAATTATTTTAATGAGCATGGAAGCTATCCTGAAATCACTACAACTAACCCTGAAGAATTAGTAGTAGAAAAACTTATTAGAAAAGTACATAAACTAAATGGAAGCCATTGGCATAATATCGTTCCAGGTATTATTGGAGTTTCAGAAGAAACTACTACCGGTGTTGCTCGTTTAGTTCAAATGGAGCAGGATAAGAAACTTCTTTTCTCTGCTTTTAATGTCAATGACTCAGCAACAAAATCAAAGTTTGATAATCTTTATGGATGTCGTGAATCTTTAGCTGACGGCATAAAACGCTCAACTGAAGTTATGCTAGCTGGTAAAACAGTTGTAGTGTGTGGATATGGTGATGTAGGTAAAGGTTGTGCTCAGTCAATGAAGTCATATGGATGCAAAGTAATAGTTACAGAAATAGACCCTATATGTGCACTACAAGCTGCTATGGAAGGGTTTGAAGTTAGAACATTAGAAAGTGTTCTAAATAAAGGACATTTATTTGTTACAACTACAGGCAATAAAGATATTATTACTCTTGAGCATATGAGAAAAATGAGGGATCAAGCTATTGTTTGTAATATTGGTCACTTTGATAATGAAATCCAAGTGGATGCTCTAAACGATTCAAATGCAAAAAGAGAACAAATCAAACCTCAATATGATCGATATACTTTTCCTGATGGTAAAGAAATATTTCTTCTTGCAGAAGGTAGATTAGTTAACTTAGGTTGCGCTACAGGTCATGCAAGTTTTGTTATGTCTACATCATTTGCAAATCAAGTATTAGCTCAATTATTTTTGGCTAAAGAAAAACCTGAAGTCGGATTATATAATTTACCTAAACAGCTAGATGAAGAAGTTGCAAGATTGCACTTAAAACATCTTGATGCTGAATTAACAGTCTTGACTCAAGATCAAGCAGATTATATTGGTGTGAAAATTAAAGGCCCATTCAAAAAAGATGAATATAGATATTAAAGAGATAATTAAATCTCACTTAAAAATAACCAAATCTTTAATTGATGATTTGGACTTAATTCAAAGAATATGCGAACAATCATTATCTGCTCTAGAAAGTTCTGGAAAAATAATATTATGTGGCAATGGAGGTAGTGCAAGTGATAGTATACATATATCTTCAGAAATTGTCGGTAAGTTTGAGAAAAAAAGGAGAGCTCTAGCATCTATATCATTAAGTACAAATCCATCACATCTTACTGCCATTGGAAATGATTTTGGCTTTGACTATGTTTTTTCAAGACAAATTGAAGCTATAGCGAAAAAAGAAGATTTATTAATTGCCATATCAACATCAGGTAATAGTAAAAATGTAATTAATGCAATTGAAGCAGCTAATTCAATCGGTTTAGATACAATTATTTTTACTGGTGAAGACGGGGGGTTAATGAATGACTATGACTGCTTAAAACTTAAAGTTAAAAGTACCAATGTCGCAAGAATTCAAGAATGTCATATTTTGGTTGGACATATAATTTCAAAGTATATTGAGGAAAATATAACTTAATTATAAAGTATATCCCGATGCTTTCGCATCATCGTAAAACATTTTAACGGTTTCTAGAGAAAACTCATCAAGATTTTTTCCAACCTCTTTTTTATATGCATCAATTAAGTTGAATGGTAGCGTGATAATATCAGTCGCACATCTTTCAGCTTGCATAATATTAAAAACTTCACGGGAACTCGCCCAAAGAGTCTCTACTTTTGGATTTTTACTAGTTAAATCTGAAGCGTATTTCATTGTTATTTCAGGATCAATTCCTGCGTTTGCAATCCTACCAGCAAATATAGATATAATCGAATCAATATCTTTATCTAGGGCATTGTATACATTGTCAATATGTTGCTTTGTAAACAAGGCAGTTGCATTAATTTTAACTCCATCATTACTTAACCTATTAATTAAGTCGTATGTATAAACAGATTGAGTATTAGTCACAGGAATTTTTACCCATACATTTTCGCCCAAGTCTCTAAGAATTAATGCCTGTCTATACATTTCATCCAGATCATCTGAAAAGACTTCAAAAGATATAGATTTATTAGGAATATGATTCAGGACTTCTTTTGCGAAACTTAAGTAATCTTTGATTCCATTTCTGGACATTAAAGTGGGGTTGGTTGTAAATCCAGCTACAAAATTTTCAGAATCCATCTTTATCATAGCATCAAGATCTGCTCCATCTGCGTAAATTTTTACTTTCAAATCATTCATTTTACTGACTCCCATTTCATTTCATTAGCTAACAGCGTAGGATGAGCAACTAATAGATGCCACACTACAGCTTGAAATGCTTCAGTATGTGGAGTAATATTAGCTTCATTGACCGTTGGGATAACAATGCATGCATTTGCAACCTTCTTTGTGTATCCACCATCTCTACCAACAACGCCGCATATTTTTGCTCCAATACTTTTAGCTAACTGCAGGGATTTCAGTATGTTTACACTTATATTTTTTTCTAAATTACCACCACCAACAGAAAATACAAATAACATATCATTATCATTTAGATTTGAACCTTTAAGCCAGTTTTCATAACAGGTGTCCCAACCATCATCATTGACTCTAGCTGTAAGTTCTGATACGTTATCTGTTGGTGCATAACTTTCAATACCGCAGATTTTTCTAAAATCATTCACTGCATGTGAAGCATGACCTGCGCCTCCGCCAACGCCAAGGAAAAATATTCTACCTTTATTTTCTCTAACTAAATTGATTAAAGATGCTATTGTTTCTATTTCATTGGGATTAAGCTGATTACATATTTGAATACATTCTTTTATATATTTTTCAGAGAAATTCATGAAATTAATATAAATATAAATTTGTAAAATTAAAGTATTTTATTTTGGTATACATCTCAATAAATCGCTTAAATTATTAATTTCAATATCATTATAAATATTACTGCTCATTCTTTTCATTAAAATAAATTTCACGCTAGCATTGCTTGCACATTCAAGATCAGCTATAGAATCACCGACCATATAACTTTTACTAAGGTCTATATTCCATTTATCCTGTGCCTCATAAATCATTTTTGGAGAAGGTTTTTTTGTTCCATCTATTTTTACATTACTTTCAAAAGAATAAAAAATGTCATCAATTTTAAGCTGATTATATAGAAATTGATTCATTTTATTAAGCTCTTCTTCCTTCATACTCAATCTTGAAATATCTGGCTGATTGGATATAATAATAATTAAATATTTTTTTGACTTTAATTTTTTAATAACATTATAAGTATCTTGATATAACTTAAAATCATCAAATTTTCTTGGCGAAAAGAACCCACCATCTCTTTCAACAAGATGGTTTAAAACCCCGTCTCTATCAAAAAAAATCGCTTTATTATTTAATTTTGATTTCACGTCCAATTTTGCTTGATTTGTAAATGGCATCAACAATAGTATTTACGCGGTGTCCATTTTTTGGCTGTTTTGAGTGCTTTATAAGGTTTTTAAAATGCTTCCACTCTTTTTTCCATGATGTATCTTCATTTTTGAAATAGAGCTTCTTGATCTCAGGTTTTCCGCCTTTCATATTTCTTTTACCAAATATCAATCTTTCAGAACCATAGGATCCTCCTAAGCCAATCAATTGCAAATAACCTAAATCACCATATATAGACATTTCGAATTTATTTTTCCAATAAACCCATCCAACAGACAATAAAGAATGAGAATTATTTTTTCCAAAAAGAATAAATGATGAAGAATCTTCTACTTCAATTTTCCAAACTAATTTATCAGTAGTCCCATATACTTTTTTAGGATATCCTTGAAATAAAATTGATAAATCAATTAAATGCACTCCTTGATCTAAAAGCTCTCCACCTCCACTTAATTTTTTAAAAGATCTCCATTCTTTTTCCATGCCCGGTCTTCCACCGTGACCATAATGCCCATGTATGTGGATGAGTTTGCCTATTTCACCTTTTTCAATTATTTCTTTAGCCTTTAATACAGATGGATGAAATCGATGATTAAATCCGGTATATAAGATTGTATTATTTTTTGAGGCACAATTTTCAAGCTCTTGACTTTCTTTATAATTTTTGCCTAATGGCTTTTCAGATAAAACGTGTTTTCCATTTTTTAAAGCAAAAAGAGCGACTTCTTTAATCATAAAATTGGGAGTCGAAATGATGATTATATCTAAATCTTCTTTATTTATCATTTCTTTATAATTTGAATAATGAGAGCAACTGAATTGGCTTGAGAGTTTTTTAGCTTTAATTATATTTAAATCACAAACTGAAATTAATTTATCTCGAGAATTTATACTATGAGCTCTCTTGCTTCCTATTAAACCGCAACCTACAATACCAATATTCATTTTGCTTCTTTATTTTCATAAAAATATTTATTGTCAATTCTTCGAAGTGAAAACAAATTTTTCTCATTAATTAACGATTTTTTAACAACATCAAAATCGTCCCATTGAGCTGCGATTAGCTTTCCTGACACTCCATTACTTTCACTAGACAACAAAAAATTGCATAATTCGAAAACTTTTTTAACACTATCTCCACCATTATTCAAAGTATTTAAAGCTGTATCATATTCATCGCCCAAATCAACTCCTTCATCAACTATCTCTTTTGTCATTTTTGAACTAATAAGTCCAGGAGCGATAACATTGACATCTATATTAAATTGCTTCAATTCATCAGCTAATATTTCACTTAGCTTATAAGTTGAGATTTTTGATATTGCATACGCAGAAAATAATTGTCTTGGTCCAGTAACTCCTCCTCCTGAAAAACTTAAAATTTTACGAAGAGAACTAATTTTTGAGTTAATTAAATTATGAAGAAAAAAAGAATAATTATTAAAGTTAATAATAATGTTTTTTTCCCAGCTATCAAATTTTGTATTAATAAAATTCTGAATTGGTTTTTGAGAACCATAGCAATTTATGACAGCATATATATCATTTCTCGCTTGATTATTTAAAAAATTTATTATTGATTGCCTGCTTGAAAAATCGACGTAGAAATGTTTAGAATTTTCTCTTCTAGATGTTCCAATTATAGAAAAATGTTTTGATAATTTATCATTTAAATAGGATCCTATCTGCCCATCAATTCCTAGTATGATTATTTTTTTCACAAATTATAATTTGATGATATTATTTGAGATCCATTGAAGTCAAAATCAAATTCTAACTCTTTTAATCCTAACTCATCCATTTTATTTCTGAGTTTTTGATGCTCACTCGAACAATAGAAAGTAAAAAATCCACCGCCTCCAGCTCCTGAGATTTTACCGCCCATAGCACCATTTTCAATAGCATGATTATAAATGAAATCAAAATTCTTATTTGTAACTCCTGAAGAAAGTTTTTTCTTCATTTCCCAGTGATTTTTAAACATTAAACCTAATTCATCTAAATCTCCAGATTCTATAATTTCTAAAATTTTATATCCTGACTCTTTTATGTAGTGCAAAGAATTAAGCACTTCTGAATCATTGGATTTAGTTGATTTGTCTTGTTCATCTAAAATTCCCTTATTTAATCTTTGTTTTCCAGTATAAAAAATTAAAAGATTTTTTTTGAGTTTTTTAATCCTGTCTTCCGATAAATGAATATTCCTTGATTGCACATTACCAAGCTTATCTATTTCTAACACTACAAACCCTCCAAGAGCTGCTAAATATTGATCTTGCTTTCCCATAGGTTTTTTAAGCATATCCATTTCAACAATACAAGCTTCATTTGCCAAATATTCTAAGCTTTTTCTATCTCCATTTAAGTAATGAAGACTGTTCAATAACCCAACTGTATAAGTGCTTGAACTACCCAAACCAGAGCCTGCAGGTATATCTGAGAGAGATGCAATTTCAATTCTTGAATCAATGTTCAACTTTTTTAGACATGTTCTTGCAATTTCATGTTTTAAATCTTTAATATTTTTGACTGTTTCTGACTTGCTGTACTTTAATCTAATTAAATTATCTGCAGAGGGTCTATTTACACAAACGTACATATATTTTGATAAACAAAAACTGAAAATAAAACCACCATGATTTTTATAATAGCTAGGTAGGTCAGTCCCCCCTCCTCCTAGGGTAATTCTAAATGGAGTTTTGGATACTATCATGCTACTAAATTACATTCATCTTTATATAATCTATAGATTTTTTTAAACCTTCTTTTAAATTTGTATTTGGCTTCCAACCAACACTTAATGCATTATTAATGTTTGCTAAATTTTCCTGTGCTTCAAAATCGAGATTTTTTTCAAAAATAGGTTTAATATCTACATTTAATATTTCTGATATTTCATTATAAATTTCATTTATAGAGAAATTTTCTCCATAACCTAGATTGAAGATTTTATTATCAGTTTTTTTATTATCTATACACATTGAGTGGAATAGATTTACATCGTCAACATATATAAAATCTCTCTTTTTGGATCCATTCCCATAAATAGTTGGTCTTTCACCATTCAATAACTTAATAATAAAAGCACTAAAAACTGGTGGAATAGTTCTTCTATAATCTTGTCTTGGACCATAAACATTGAAATATCTTAAACCAGTAGTAGGTAAATTGCATTTTTTAAAATAATGGCTAGCAATTCGATTTGTTTCTAGTTTTGATTTAGCATAAATACTGATTGGGTGGACATCAGATTCATTGCTTGGAAGATTTTTTGACCCTTCATATACTGCTGAAGATTCAGCATAAATCACTTTTTTTACTTTATTTTTTATAGAAGCTTCAAAAATATTTTTTGTACCAACAACATTAATGTCATGAGTTTCATCTGGTTCATTTTCACAGTCTATAATTGAGTTTTTTGCTGCAAGATGAAATACATAATCTATACCTTTAAAATATTGAGAAATATCCTGATCTCTAATATCAATATCGTGAAATTTTACTTTTTTTGGAACTTGTTCAATGACTCCATATGATAAATTATCTACACCGATAACATCTATGTTTTTTTTAATAAGATAATCTGCTAGGTTACTTCCAATAAAACCTGCGACTCCAGTAATTAAAACTTTCATAGGAAAAAAATTATACCTTTCTCAAGAAATTTAAAATTTTTTCTTTATCGCTATTTTTTAATAGCTCTTCTAGCTTTGCAATGTCTTGTTCAAAATTAATATTTTTAATATCAGAATCTTTAGATACAAAAATCTTTTTTTCTATTGTTTTTTCATATCCAAATTCAGTTAATTCTTCATGCAGCTTTTCACTACTACCAAGACCTGTGATTTTTATTTCAACTTCTCCATTTGGGTTATCATTTGATTTAATTGAATAGCCACTCAAATGGATCATTTGCTTTGCCAAATCAAAGATTTTCTTTGGTTTACCCATATCTAATATAAAGATTTCATTACCTTTTGAAATGAATGATGACCTGATGACTAAATGTACCGCTTCATCAATGGACATAAAGTATCTTGTTACATTTTTATCAGTTACTGTGACAACTCTATCTTTTTTAATTTGCTTTTTAAATATTGGAATAACTGAACCAGATGAATTAAATACATTGCCAAATCTTACTGCTGAATATTTGCAATTTGTATTTTCTTTAAAATTAAAAATCATTTGTTCGCAAAACTTTTTTGTCATACCCATTACTGTTGAAGGTTTGACGGCTTTATCAGTACTAACAAGGATAAATTTTTTAACATTATAATGTTCACAAAGATTAATTAAATAAAATAATCCAAAAATATTATTTTTTACCGCAGGTAGTATATTTTCTTCTAGAAGATTTACATGTTTATATGCTGCAGCATGATATACAACATCTACATCATGTGATTTAAATAAATCTTCAATAAGCAACTTATCTGATAAATCAATTGGTTTTGCAAAAATTTTTAAGCTATTATTATTAATAATTAATTTTTGTTGAACTTGAAATAATGATGATTCAGAATGGTCGACTAAAATTATAGTATTTGGATTATAAGAAGCTAGCTGCTCAGAAAGAACGCTTCCAATCGAACCTCCAGCTCCAGTAATTAAAATATTTTTTCCTTCGAAAAAATTATTTTGAGAAGTATCAATGTTTAAGTCGTACTTTCTTTTACCAATTAAATCTTCTAAAGAAAGATCGTTCAAAGAATCAACAGTTGAGTTTTCTTTAATAAAGTCATTTACATCTGGTATTTCTATAATTTTGAGAGGACTATTAGAAAGTTGACGCAAAATTACTTTCTTGAGATTCAAAATATTTTTCTGAGAAGTAATAAATAACTTTTTTAGATTTTTCTTCTTAATTAGATAATTAATATCAGAAGTACTATATACCTTTATTCCATTAATAATGAGTCCACGATTATCTTTATTATCATTAATAATTGCAATTGTAGAATACGGAGCTATACTTTTAATACTTTCAATTATAGATGAATCAAAATCTTTTCCTGCATAAAATGCAATATTTTCTTTATTTGAATGATTTCTGTAGAGTAAAGTTTTTGCAACATTCCTTGAGAGAATAATCAAAGAAAATGTGGTGAAGAAATTCGATAAAATTAAAAATTGATAATTCTGAATAGAACCATATAACTCTATATATGAAAAATATAGAAGATGGGGTATTATTAAAGAAAAAAATAGTTTATAAAAATAATTACTACCTAAATGTTTTATTACATTATCATATAATTTATTAAAATAACAAATTAATATTATTAGTAATTGAAATAATATAAATGGTAAATCAAATGTAAAACTTCCATTATATATTAAACATAAAAGTATAAAAGTTGATATACAAACTATTCCATCATTAGCAATAACAATTGCCTTTTTAATTTGTCTATTTTGACCAACTACTTTTTCTAGAAAATTTTTATTCATCTTTTTTATTATTAAACTATTAAGAAACATCTTTCCTAAATAAAACTTTATATATTGTTAAAAAAAATATTCTTATATCAAGAAATAGATTTTTATTTTTTAAGTAATAGTAATCAAAATCTACTTTCTTTCTTATTGAAATCTCATCTCTCCCATTAACTTGCGCCCAACCTGTCAAGCCAGGTTTAAGAGAATGTATTCCTTTTTCTTCACGTAAATCAATTAAATCTTTTTGATTATATAAAGCCGGTCTTGGTCCAATAAGAGTCATATCGCCAAGTATAATATTAAATAATTGAGGTAATTCATCTAAACTTAATTTTCTTAAAAAATAACCAATATTAGTTATAAATGAATTTCTATTTTGAAGTAAATGCGTAGGTATATCTCCAGTATTTTTTTTCATAGTTCGAAATTTAAAAATTGTGAAACTATATTTATTTATTCCAATTCTTTTTTGTTTAAAAAAAATTGGGAGTCCATCTTCAATAAAAATTAATAATGAAATAAAAATCATTAATGGAAATAATAAGACAGTTATGAGTATGATAAAAATTCTGAGAAGCATAGTTAAAACAATCTAGTAATAGAAATTAAATTGACAAATAGTATTTATTAAGACAATTTTTAACTAAAATAAATCTTAATGCATCATAAAAAAAATAAAAGTGACTTTTTTGAATTTATTGATTCTAATAAGCTAGAAAGTTTTAAATATGCAATTTTTGACTTAGATGATACGCTCTATAATTATCAAATATGTAATGATTATGCTATATCAATAATTTTAGATCATTTTTATCATGAATTTAATATTGATAAAAAGACAAGCTTAAATACTTATCTTGAAGCTAGAAACTATATTAATAAGAACTTAAAAAATACATCAAGCATGCATTCTAGATTTTTGTACTTGAAAAAAACAGTTGAAGTATTAGCCCTTGATAATTCGTTTCATAATACAATCAAATTGTATGACATTTTTTGGGAAAGTTTTTTTAATAAAATGAAATTATTTAAATGGGTAATGCCTGTTTTTAAAAAACTCAAAAAAAATAATATTAAGATAGTTATTGCAACAGATTTTAATGCTAGGATTCAATTTTTAAAAATTATTAATCTTAGTATAGACTCTTATATTAATGAAATCGTAACTTCGCAGGAAGTTGGTGAAGAAAAACCTAGCAAAAAATTTGCAAAAACTATATTAAATAGCATTGAGGCAGAAAAAAGTAGAATATTTTACGTTGGCGATAATCCAAATAAAGATATTTTTTTGACAAATTTTGATGTTAAAACTTTTATAATTTAAATAATGAAAAACTTTCTTAAACCGTTAATACTTATAAGTGTTGTTAAGTTGATACTAGGATCTATTTTTGCATCCCAAGATACAAAAATTCTGCTCATGCCTTTTGTTGAGTATTTTGTTCAATATTTTGAGAATCCATGGGCATATTTTTACAACTTAGGTGAACTGGATATTTTTCCATACGGACCAATAATGCTTTACCCTCTTGCATTTGTATATTTATTATTAAGTCCTTTTAGTTTTATTTTAGGAGAAAGTTTAACAATAATTTCATTTACAATCGCTCTCTTAATATTCGATATTGGAATTTACTTCCTTCTACTCAAATTATTAGAAAACGAAGAAAGAAAGGTATTTTATCTCTACTTTTGCTCTCCGATTGTTATATATATAAATTATTTTTATACACAATTAGATATTATTCCTACTTTCTTGATTCTATTGTCGCTGGTTGTACTATTTCAATCAAAAGAAAAATTAAAGTACATTTTATTATCAGCACTAATATTAGGGTTTGCTATAAACGCAAAATTTAGCTCATTAGTTGCTCTAGTATTTATTGCAACATATTTAAGCAAAAAATCTAAGAAAATAGCTTTGAGCTATGTTTTCTTTTCATATTTCATTTATAATCTTTTTCAATTTCCGTTCGGCAGCTCTCCAGGGTTCATTGAAATTGTTAGAAAATCGAGTGTTCAAAGCTGGATTTATGATTTGTATATTGGATATGGTAATCAATCATTACTGCTTTTAATAACACCGCTTTTATTGGGCATATTTTATTTAAACTTTATTAGTTATAATAAAATATCTAGAAGCACTTTAATAATGTATTTAGCATTAGGATTTATGTCCCTAGTGATGTTTGTTTCCCCATCCCCTGGTTGGTATATGTGGATATATCCATTTATTGTTTACTGCTTTATTAGGTACCCAGATTTTCCAAGATTTGCAATTATCAGTGTAAACGCATTCTACCTAGTATATTTCTTATTATCTACAAAATATTCTCTTATAAACACGTTTGAAATATTTAATAATATTGAAATGTTAAACTTTATACAAACAAACGAAATTCAATTTAATAGCTTGCTCTTCACTCCGCTATTAGGTTCAATGATATATATCATGTTTTTAATTTCTAAACTTGGCAATGAACATAATAATCTAAGAAATTATCGCAATCAACCTCTAATGGTTGGTATTGCAGGTGATTCAGGAAGTGGCAAAGATTATATTTACAAAGTTGTTAGTTCTATATTTTTATCAGATACGCTCTGTGTCCAAGGTGACGATGATCATAAATGGGAAAGAGGACATCAAAAATGGAAAGCTTTTACTCATTTAAATCCTAAAGCAAATAACTTGTATCTTCAATTTAACAATACAAAACACTTAAAAAATGGAAGATCTATATATAAATCACATTATGATCATTCAAACGGGAAATTTTCTAATCCATCTACAATGTCATCAAGTGATATAATTTGTTTTTTGGGTTTACATGTTTTATATCTTCCGCAAATGAGAGGCTTATTTGACTTAAAGATATTCTTAGATCCAGAAGAAAAATTAAGGCAAAAATGGAAAATTGAAAGAGACCAAAAAAAAAGAGGTTATAGTAAAGAGAAAGTTAAAGACAGTATAGCACAACGTAATCCGGATTCTCAAAATTATATCAGACCACAATTAAAGTTTTCAGATTTGATAGTAAGAAAAAATATAGATAAAGAAAATATAGCACTTCAATTAGTAATTAAAAATAAATGGGATATAAGCTATCTTATAGATTATATCGAAAGTGATCAGAATCAAAATTATAAATTTAATCATTATTTTGACTACAATAATGATTCTCAAATCATTGAATTAAATGGAGAATTTTCAAAAGATTTCTTTGACAAATATGTTGGCTATATGAAAGATTCCTTAGACTTTATAAACAATGATTTTGGCAAGAATATGTCTTCAAATGATTTGTTAATTCAAGTCACTATCCTGACAATGATTTCAGGTTTAGCTCAAAAATAATCTGTCATGGATTATATACAAAAAACGATTGAACTTCATAATCTCTTTGGTAAAAATGATAATTATGTACAAGGTGCAGGTGGAAATATATCTATCAAAGAAAATGATATAATACATATCAAAAAGTCAGGCAAACATTTTAGAGAAATCAAAGATAAGAATGATATTATTTCCTGTAATATATCAAAAGATGATATTCAGGGAGTTTTAAATATAAATAATAAGCAAAATCTTGAAAATCAATATAATGCGTTAATTGAGGACAAAATTTCTGGCAAAGATAGGCCCTCCATCGAACTAAGCTTTCATGTATTTGGAGATAAATATACTCTTCATCTTCACCCAACTATAGTTAATATTTTGAACTGCACAAAACAAGGACAGGAAATCATTAAACAGTTATGTGAAGATAATGAGAATATGTCATACGTTAACTACTGTAAGCCAGGAATCATACTCACCGATAAAATCATAGAAAAACGAACTATGTTAAATGATATTACATTTTTATTTAACCATGGAATAATTATTACTGGACCATCAGAAGAATCTATTTTAGAAAGGTATGAGCTTTTAGAAAACAAATTAAGAAAAGAAATTATCTACGAGGAATACAAACAAGATGATGATGTTGAATTGCTGATTGAGGATAAAATTGAGAAAAAAAATTTTATAATCAATAATGATTTTCTAAGACTGCAAGAACTAAATGATATGATTGACATTGACAAAGAAATTTTTAGTAAGTCTCACCTATATCCAGATTCTGCCATTTACAATATAGAAGCTATAGCTCAACAGGATGTTGTTGACTGGAAGCAAACAAATAAGATTATTTATGATATTAAAGTTACTGATACTGTGAAATACAAATGGAGTATTAAAGTTTTTAATAAAAAAGAGACAATGTTTAAGATAGAGCTCTTTATTAATAGAATGAAAATTCTATATTTTGCAAGACTGAATGGATTTACTCCGGTCTTTCTAGATGATAATTCTGTAGATGAACTGGTAAATTGGGATGCAGAAAAATATAGGCAGGATTTATTGAAATGAATATCATCATACCAATGTCAGGCCTTGGTACGCGATTTATGGAAGCTGGCTATAAGAAACCAAAATTTCTTATTGAAATTGAAGGAAAACCAATCATTCAACATGTAATTGATAGATTTGATAAAGATGATAACTTTATCTTTGTTATAAATGAACTACATGTTGAAAAACATCAACTAGATCGGATTCTTAAAAGTATGGCAAAAAAATGTGAAATTCATATTGTCGATAGAAGCTACAACATTGGTCCAGTAATGGCAGTTTTGCAAATACTGGATCATATTGACGATGAAAGTGACTACATAGTTAATTATTGTGATTTCTCGTGGAGGTGGGATTATAAAAATTTTAAAAAGTTCATTTTAGTTGAAAATCCTGATGGTTGCATAATTTCATACGAAGGTTTTCACCCGCACCTTCTTGGCCCAAACTATTATGCATCAACAAGATGTGAAGGTAAAAAAGTGCTCGAAATAAAAGAAAAGTATAGCTTCACAGAAAATAAAATGAACTGCCCTCAATCATCTGGAACATATTATTTTAAAAAAGGAGCCTATATTAAAAAATACTTCAAAGCAATTTATAATGATGTGAACACATTAGGTGGAGAATATTATGTAAGCCTTGTTTATAACTATATGATTCAAGATAATAAAGATATCAAAATACATGATATCCCATATTTTCTACAATGGGGGACTCCTCAAGATTTACAAGAATATATATATTGGCAAGAAATTTTTTTAAAAAAATCTAAATTCACTAAATGAATAATAAAAAAACATTATCAATTTGGCTCATTCCAGGCAAAAAAATAATAAATTATCAATCAATTTTATATAATATATCAAAGAAACTAAACTCAGTTGAAATAATCCCTCACATTACACTTTTAAGCAGTTTTCATAATCAAAAAAAATATAGTATAGAAAAATTAAAAGAAGTTGTTGTTAATGAAAAATGTTTTAGAGTTAAAGCAATAAAAATTGATACTGGAAGTGAATATTTTCAAACTCTTTTTATAAAAATTGGAATAAATTCTAAAATAAATTCACTAAGAAATAAATTTTTAAAATATTTCATTTGCAAAGAGGGGGATAATTATAACCCACACATGAGTTTAGCTTATGGACATTTTACTGATTATGAAATAAAAGACATTATTAAAAATTCAGATAATATTTTATTTAAAGATGAAATCAATATTACTTCAATTGCGATTGCAGAAAATGATGAAGTTAATTTAAAATGGAAAATTATAGAACAAGTGAAGCTCAATGATTGATACAATTTTAATTGCTATGGGCGGTGAAGGTAAAAGATTTGCTGATGAAGGATTTAAAAATCCAAAGCCGTTTATAAAAGTAGATAATGAAGAGATGTTTATTAAAGCAACTAAATGCTTACCTAATTCTAATAATTATATTTTTATAACAAAAAAAGAATTTGAATCAAAATTTAATGTTAAAGAAATCATCAACAAAAAATTTATAAATAACAATTTAATATTAATGGATGGACCAACTGATGGTCAAGTGAGTACATGTCTTTTAGCTAATGAACACATTCCATTACATAATTCACTATTAATAAGCCCGTGCGATTCATCAGTTATTTTTGATAAAAAAAAATTAAATCGTTTAATAAAACATAATGACTTTGATGCAATAATTTGGACATTTAGAAATAATGCAACCGTAGCTAGAAATCCTCAAATGTATGGATGGGTTAAAACTAAAGATGGACAAATAGCAAATGAGGTTTCTTGCAAAAAAAGCATTTCAGCAAATCCTGTCAAAGACCATGCGATTGTTGGGACATTTTGGTTCAAAGAAGGAAAATATTTTACTGATTATGCTAATCAATTAATAAAAAAAAATATAAGGATAAATAATGAATTTTATGTTGATGAAATGATAAATCTTTTGATTAATGATGGACTAAAAGTAGGTATATTTGAAGTTGAAAAATATATTTGCTGGGGGACTCCCAATGATCTCAAAACTTACGAATATTGGAAAAAGTTTTTCTCTGAAGACTATGACAAGCATTGACAAAAAGTTTTTTGAAATTAGATATAGTCTATTTGAAATAATGCTATTTATATCAATTTGGACATATGGGCTTTTTGGAGCATTTATTTCAAGATCGGAAAATCTTTTTCTATTAACATTAAGCTCACTTTTAGTTTTGGTTATATCATATGTTTTTGTGATTTTAGATCACCAAAACAAAAAAAAGATAATCAAGATTAGATTCAAAGATATAAAAAATACTGTAATTATTTTTTTCTTAATGTGTTTTTTAATCAACGATGGTTTATTTTCATGGTTTTATAATGATCAATCAGCACATATCTCTGAAGCTTTTAAGCATGGTATATTTGCTGCTAAACTATTTCCTGAAATAAATGAATTTCCTTATAAAACATTCATTTATATCGTAAATGTTTTTATTATTATTTTCTTTATAATTTTTTTTAAAATTTTACGAACTCTAAAAAAAATTAATTCCAAAATTATTTTTTTTACGATAATATTTCTTTCTTTGAGAATAGGGATTATTTTGAGCGGGGGGACTGAATCAATTCACCCTCCTTTTAGATTATTTCCTATTTTCCTATCTGGAACAATATTTGGATTAAACGAACTTGGTATAAGATTTATTCAATTAATTTTAGTTAGTTCTTTTTTATCGTATTTATTTAAAAAAGTAAGTTCACAAATTTCTATTAACAATAGTTTATTATTTTTAGGAGTCATTATTTCAACGCCTCTTCTTCTGTTTACTTCAATGACAATAGAGCCTTCTATATATGCATTCTTAGTTATATTTTTATTTCTAATGGATTTAAATAATCTAAATAATTTTGATGATTTTAACTTTTTCAAATGGATTTTTATAATATCGATTGGCTCACTGATAAGACAACCAGTTTTTCTACTATTTATTCCATTATTTGTAATTTTTTTATTAAAAAAAAATAAATTAATCAAAAACCCAATATATTTTGCCTCTCCACTACTACTTTCTTTGCCAATTTTTTTCTATAGTATCATAAGAGGTACACCTTCTACAAAAACAATGAGTGGTAATAATTTTTTAAATAATAATTATTTTGATATTCTATTAAATGTCTTTAATGAATTTTTAATTTTTTTTCTTATAATATGCTTTATACCTCACAACAAATATATTAGAAGTAATATATTAACTTTGTTTACATTTTTAATTCTTTTTACAGCGTTTATACTAGTTCCTTTTTATGGTTATGAATTTACCTATAGGTATCATGCTGAATATGCACTTCCCTTTATTTTTTTGGGAATTTTCAAAACAATTCAATTTTTTGAAAATAATTCTTATAGACATTTTATTAGTCTAATTTTATTACTAACTATTCTTTTGAATTTTACAAAAGTAAACCAAATTTTTTTTCAACCTAAAGAAATTAATTTTAATACACTTCTATCAAATAATTTGTCAGAAAATAGTAATGTTTATGAGTATTTGAAAAATGAACAAGTAAACAATAATTTTTATTACTTGGGAGTAAATCAAAGATTGATTTCAAAAATTATTTATGGCTTATCTATAAAATCTTCTATTAATTCAACAAAAACTGAACATAATAATATTGAAACATTTGGAACAAATCTAAGTTATGATGAAATTGATATCATTATAGATGAATATGATATGATTATTATAGATATTTTTGATATTAACACTCCTAGCGAAGTAAATGATTATTCGGTTTTAAACGATATAAAAAAGCATAATAAAATTGTAAACTATCTAAATTCAAAAAATCTTATAATCAAAAAACAATTTTTTGGTAGAATGAATTTCAAAACTATAATTTTTGTAAATGAATAAAATAAAATACTCCATTGTTATTCCATGTTATAATGAATGTAATAGCTTAAAACAACTATTCAATAATCTTAAAAAAATTAATTCCTTTAATAATATTGAAGTGATTATTGTAGATAATGGCTCAACAGACAATTCCTCTGAGTTGCTAGCCAGTTTAAAGAATAAAATATATATAAATAATCTAAGAATTATAACAAACGAGAAAAATGTAGGTTATGGTCACGGAATATTAACTGGTTTAAATGAATCTAAAGGCAAGTTTTTAGGCTGGACGCATGCAGATCTTCAAACAGATATTTCAGATGTATTAAAAGGATTTGAAATAATTAACAAAAATCAAACAAACGTTATTGTAAAAGGGAAAAGAATTAAAAGGAGTATTTTTGATAACATATTTACGATACTAATGTCAATTGTTTGTATTTTAGTACTCAGAGAAAATTTTAGCGATATTAACGCCCAACCTAAGATTTTTTCTAAAAGATTTTTTCAGCAAATAAAAAATAATGCACCAAATGATTTTTCATTGGATTTATATTTGTTATATAAAGCAAAAAAAATGAATTATTCAATTATTGATTTCCCAGTATTTTTCAACAAAAGATTATTTGGAGAAGCTAAAGGCGGAGGTTCAATCAGAACAAAAATTAAACTATCAATAAGAACTTTTACTTATATTTTAGAATCAAAAAAACATGAAAAAAAATAAAATTACATTAATTAAACATAGAATTAATTCAATTATTGATTTGAAAAATATCCCACAAAAATATGGTGTAGAAATTGATATTAGAACATATAATAACAATATAGTCCTTCACCATGACGCTTATCATAATGGAGACTCTTTTGATGAATTCATAAAAAATTTTAATCATAAATTTTTAATCATTAATATGAAATGTGATGGTTTGGAAAATGAAATAATAAAAATATTAAAAGAAAATTCTATTAATAATTTCTTTTTTCTTGATTCGTCAATACCAAGCATTATAAAAATGATTAAAAGTGGTTGTAAAAATATTGCTGTCAGGTATTCTAAATATGAGCCTTTAGAATTTATAATGAAATTTAGAGGCGATGTTAAATGGATATGGATTGATTGTTTTGATGGTTTTATTCTTGACAGAGATGACTATGAGATTATGAAGAAATACTTTAAGATTTGCTTGGTTTCACCTGAGCTTCAAGGAATTGATAAATCACATATAAAAAAATTTAAATATCTTACAAAAGAAATGGAGATAGATGCAATCTGTACAAAATTTCCGCATCTTTGGATTTAATTGTTTTAAGTTTTAAAGACTATAAATTTTTGTCCTAAAAAATTAACTAAAGCACTAACAAACGTTGCAATTAAAAAACCTAAAATAAGAAAACTTGAATCGATTAAGAGGATTGTTTTATTTACAAAAACATTTAATATTAGGGTAGATGAGTATAAAGCTGAAAACTTAGTTACCTCTGAAAATAAAAAAAATTTCTTTTCAAACGTCCATAATTTATTAAAAATAAAAGCAAAGACAGATCCAAATACAAATGAAATAGTTTTTGCTAAATCATATCCCATAATATTGATTAGTAATAAATATGTACCAAAATCAATAAGCACCGCGCTTACTCCCGTAATTAGAAATCTACTTACTTGGATACTAAGCTTCATATAAAGTAATGTAAAAAAAACTAGCTTTTAAAAATATTATTAAAAAAAATTTCTTGAATACACCTTCCAATAAGTAGATTCTACAATCAAATCAAAATTATCATTAATAAAAGGATAAAAATGTTTGATAGCATTGTCTGGCCTGTGAATCATTGTTTTAGGAACCATTAATATTGTTGTTTCTTGAAAAATGACTTCAGGAATTAAGTTTGGTATAGAATTTTTTGAAAATGTTACACCTTCATGCCAATATAGTAAATCGTTACGAGGACTTTTTTGTGCTAAACCAAAAGAAAAAATATTTACCCCAATAACAGAAATTTTATCATCTTTTTTTATAAAATTTGACAATATATTGAAACCATCAATATACTCATCAGTAATTCTACTGTTAATATTAAAATATCCATCTTTAAGATTTGTATAATCATTAAATTGAGCGGAATAATTATTTTTTAAATACACTTTTTTATAGAATCCAGCAGGAATTGCAAAAAGATTATTAAGAATAAAAGAATATATAATTAAATAACCAGTGTATTTAAATAAAGAAGTAAACTTTGACAAAAAAAGGTTGCGATTTACTTCTAACCAATCTAGAAAAATAATTATAATAAATGTTCCAGCAATAAATTCAGGGGGTTGGTTTACTGTAAACATAAGAGCTAAACCAAGAAACATAAATAAAAATAATTGTTTGAAAAGTATTGAATTTTTTTCAGAACTAGATTTTTCTTTGTAAATAATAAATATAAAATAAAAGGAAATAACAATTGGGAAAAATGCGAAAAAGAAGTTAAATGAATTTAGAAAGAAGAAATTTATTTTGTTCAAAATAAGACTATAAAATGTTTGATCGTTTGATGATGAGAGTACTAGCTTGTACTCGCTAAATAAATCTAAGATTTCAAAATTAAAATAAAAAAGAAATAGAATTAAAGTAAAAAAAAGTCCATAAAAATAGGTTTTCACCAATTTAAAATCTGTATTTTTTAAATAAAGGCTTAGAATGCCAAAAATAATCAAGCCCACCCCAAATGTTATTTTTGTAAAGAAAGAAACAATAGTAAAAAAACCAGCTAAAAAAAAGGCAATATGACTTTTTTGATTGGCTTTCTCTTCTTTTAAAAAAAACAAAACAGTTAAAAATACTAAGCAATAGCCAATAAAATTATAATTGCTTGTATAAGCTAAATAATATGAAGGATATCCTATAATTCTAGGAGTGATTAAAAAAGATAATATTAATAGCGAAAAAGCAAAGACTAATTTTGTGCTAAAATACTGTCTAGAGAAATATATAAATATTGGAATTAAAATAATAGACAATAATATCAATCCATAGTCAAAAGAATTTATGCTTAAACCAAAAATTATTGCCCCGAGACTTCCAATCCAAAAAGTTACAGGGCCGATAGGTGTAGAAAAATCTAAGTGCGGAATTTGTCCATTATAAACTCTCCACATTCCATCAAAAAATATAGGGTAGTCCCAATTAATGTCACCTATACTTCCTAAACAGAATCTTAAAATAATAATTAACGAAAAAAGTATTGCTAGAGAATATAGAAATGGAGTATCATTTGATTTATCAAGAAGTATATTTTTATAATAATTAATTTTTTTTAACATTTAACTTTATAAAATAAGTAAAAATCATTTAAAAGGTCTACTAAAGAAATTGATATTGGCACTATAAGCGCGAATTTACATCAATGAATTTTGAATCAAAATTATTTTAAAACAGTTCTTTTAAAAGACTCTTCAATAGAAAATTTATTTTTTTTCATAATTAAACTTTCCATCGTCCATTTATTATCAATCATAAAACTACTGAATAACCTTGTATAGTATTTTGGTAAAATAATCTTAAGAATTCTTTCCATGAAAGGGACATAAAAAAGTATTATCTTTTTATTTAAAGCTATTGCAATATTTTTAATTAATTCTGATGTTGAAAGCGCGATATCGTCTGTGGCAAGAAAAATACCCCCCTTACTATAATTTATTATTCTAAAAATTATATCACAAACATTACCAACATAAACAATACTTCTTTTATTTTTTATGGATCCTAGAGGAATAATATTAAATTTATTTACCAAATTAATTAAATTATTAAAATTAGCCTTTACTCCTTTTCCATAAACTAATGGCAACCTTATTATTGCAACATTAAAATTATTATCTTGTAAAGAAATTAATTTTTTTTCAGCCTCTAGTTTAGATTTCGCATAGCTATCTTTAGGATTGGTTTTACTATTTTCATTGAAAGGAATATTAGATTTCTCTCCATAAACTTTGACTGTGCTTATAAAAATAAATTGTCTGACATTATTTTTTTTAGCTTTAACTGCTAATTTAATTGTATTCACAACGTTAGCGTCATAAAACTCATTGTAGTCTGGCTCCCGCTTCATTTGATGTACAAGTGCAGCACAATGAACAATACTGTCAATTTTTTCCATTTTTAAATCATTAATGTCATCTTTCAAAAAAGAAAAATAGTTAATTTTAAAAATTGATGAATAATGGTTCAAAAAATATGATCCAATAAATCCGCTAGCACCTGTAAGAAGTATATTTTTATTATGATATTTAGTTTTCTTTAGCATTGTATTTCATGAAAAAATACGTAAAATTCATTTAAAAATGAGTATAAATAAAAAAGCTCTTGTCATCGGCGATTTAATTCTTGATACTTATATCATTGGTGATGCAAATCGAATTTCTCCTGAGGCGCCTGTACCAGTTCTTTTGCAAAACAATGATTATAATGTTTTAGGTGGAGCTTTAAATGTTGCAAGAAATCTCAATAATTTAAATAATATAGTTTTTGTTATTGGTAATGTTGGGGATGACAAGCCCTCTAAATTAATGTTTGATATGATGAAAAAAGAAAAAATCAATACTAAAAACATTATTGTTGATAATAAAAATTTAACATCCCAAAAAACCAGGTTTGTTGCTAACAATCAACAACTTTTAAGATTGGATGTTGAACAAAATTGTTTTACTAAAAGCAATGAAACAAATCTCATTAAAAAAATGAATTCTGTTGTCAAAAAAACAGATTTTGTAATAATTAGTGATTATAATAAAGGTGTATGCAGTGATTTGCTAGTCCAAAAAACTATACGATCTTCAATTAAAAGTAACATTAAAGTTTTCATTGACCCAAAAGGCAACGATTTTCAAAAATACAGAAATGCATACTGTATTACTCCCAACATTAAGGAAGTTAAAGAAGTTTATAAATCAAAATTATATACTGATAAAGATTTTGAGTTTGCATGCAAGCATTTATGCGATTCATATAATATAGAAACTTGCGTAATTACACGAGGTAAAGATGGTATGACTGTATTTGATTCAAAAAAAATATATCATATTAAGTCAAAGGCAAAAGATGTGTTTGATGTTAGCGGCGCTGGAGACACCGTAATTTCAACCTTATCAACTTTCAACTCAAGAGGAAAAAGTTTATTTGAATCAGCAAAAATTGCAAATATAGCTGCACAACATGTTATAAAAAATTTTGGAACAACACCAATAAATGAGGTTGACCTTACTAAATATTTATGAAAATTTATTTTTTTAAAAAATTAAAAAATTTTGCCATCCAAATTATCTGGTCGTTTTCAAGAAGACTATATCAAGTTGCTAGAAAAGATACACCATCAAGAGGTATATCAAAGTCTGAGAATTATGTCATTAAGTCATTTTTGCAAAATAAAACTGATGTAGATTATATTTTTGATGTAGGAGCGAATGTTGGTTTATGGTCTAAACAAGCTTTAAGTATTAGAGAAGGTCTAAATATCTATTCCTTCGAACCAATTAAAAGTACATATGACAACCTAAAAGAAAATCTCAAGAATTATGAAAGTATATACACAATAAATAAAGCTTTATCTTCAGAAAGCGGAATTTTTAGTATTTATAATTATGGAGAAAACGCAGGTACAAATTCATTTTATAATTTTAACAATGATAAAAATCAAGAATTCGTTTTAGAGTCAATTGAAGCAACTACAATAGATTCATTTTGTGAATCAAATCAATTAAAAAATATTGATTTTATAAAATGCGATACTGAAGGAAATGATTTCAAAGTCATTTTAGGTGCTTTAAAAATGATTGAAAATAATCAAATTGGTATATTGCAATTTGAATATAATTGGCGATGGATCTTATCTAATTCAAGTTTAAAAAATGTATTCGATATTATTGAAAACAAAGATTATTATTTTGGAAAAGTGATCAATAATGAAATACAAATTATTGAAGAATGGAACCAAGAAATTGATAAGTTTTATGAAGCAAACTATATTTTAATTAATAAAAGCTATATTAAGTATTTGAATTGTAGCTTTTATTACTATAACCAAAGAAATATTTTAGTGAAAAAATGATTTTGATTACAGGAGCAGCTGGATTTATTGGTACTAATAATATTTTATTTCTAAATAATCAAGGTATTGATGACTTGATTTTAGTTGATAATTTTGCTGACACAAATAAAAAGAAGCAACTCAAGTTATTTAAATACAAAAAAGCTTTTAGTATTGAAGAATGTGAGATTTTGCTTAAAAATACAAATGATTTAAAAATTAATACCATAATTCATTTAGGAGCTATAACTGACACTACATGTGATGATGATAATTTACTTAGAAAGCTAAATATAGATTTTTCAAAGCAAGTATGGAAATTTTGTTCTGATAATAGAATAAAACTAATTTATGCGAGTAGTGCTGCCACATATGGAAAGGGAGAATTAGGCTTTAATGATGATGAAATTAGAATAAAAAAATTAAAGCCATTAAATAAATATGGAAAATCTAAGCATGATTTTGATTTATGGGCCTTAGAACAAAAAAAATCTCCACCAAGTTGGGTTGGTTTAAAGTTCTTTAATGTCTATGGTCCATATGAAGATTATAAAGGTAATATGGCGAGCGTAGTTCACTGGGGTCTTAAAAAAGTTTATTTTGAGAAAAAAATTAAATTATTCAAATCATTAAATGTAGAATATAAAAACGGTTTTCAAGAAAGAGATTTTATTTTTGTTGATGATGTAATTGATATAATCAGTTTTTTTATGAAAAAAAATGTTAGAGGAATTTTTAATGTTGGGACATCTAAACCTAGAACATTCAATGATTTGTCTAAAGCGTTATTTGCATCTCTTAATATTCCTGAAAAGATTGAATATATTGATCTACCAAAAAAACTTGAAAATATTTATCAATATCATACCTGTGCAGATTTAAAAAAATTAAGAAAATTTGGATATAAAAGTAAATTTACTAAACTAGAAAATGGTGTAGAAGTTTGCAAAAATCATTTCCTTAAAAATTTATAAAATGTTGACACTTAAAATTAATTTTGTATCAACGATAATAAAAATTCAAAACGTTATTTTGACTATTTTAAGGAATTTAATTTGGCCATTTTCTACTTCAACTGTCAATAGTATACTTATATATAAAATTGGAAATATCGGGGATATAATCACTGCATACCCAGCAATTCAACTAATTCGAAAAAACTATCCAAATGCAAAAATTACTTTTTTAACATCTCCTGGATCTCAAAAATTAAAATCCTCAGCGCAAATCCTTAAAGACCAGAAATTGATTGATGAAATACTTTATTATTTTGATGGAAAAATTTTTACTCATTTTTTCAAAATAAGGTCTTTAAAAACAGATTTATGTTTTGTTATGAGCCATGATAAAACTTCATTCTTTACAGAATTACGAAATATGATTTTTTTTTCTACTCTAAATATTAAAAGTACTATTGGTTTCAATGTAAATAGGGTGAATTTTTTTGTAAATGCCTACTCAAGAAAATTACCTTATCCATATAAAAATGAAGTAGATAGAAATATTGAAATCCTTAATCTTTCTAGCTTAAAAAATATTAATTTTTTTAGCTACAAATTTGGTCAAATTAGTAAAAAAATATCAGACGTAGCTGTTAAATCAAGAAACCCTTTAATTATTTCTGTTGGAGCAAAAATAAAATCAAAAAAATGGGACATAAAAAAATTTTTAGAAATATCTAAAAAATGGATTGCTGAAAAAGGGGATATAATTCTTATTGGTGGAAATGATGATTTAATTGATTCTAATTATTTAAATGAAAATTTAAATAGATGGATAAAGAAAAATAATTTTGACAAAAATATGATTTACAATTTATGTTCAAATACTTCAATTGATGAATCAATTTTCTTAATTGCTAATTCTACTGTGCTTTTATCTAATGACAGCGGCCCTGCTCATTTATCTTCATTCACAAAAACAAAGGTTGTTTCAATCCAAGCTCCAAGAGATTTTAAATATAAATGGGATCCATATTTTTCAAAAAAATTGGTGATAAGAAAAAATATTAAAAAAATTTCTATTGAGGAAGTTTGGAAAAAATTAAAGGATTTTTGCTAATTTCAAGATAGAATAAATAAGTAATTTGTTTTCTAAAATTGTTTTTATTTATCGATTTTATTTTATATAGCCTCTAGATACAAAAAATTTAATTTTAAATAAATAATTATTCTTATATAGATTAATAAAGTTTATTTTACATATGGTATGATAAATCTATTAAAGCAAATTATCGAAACTATTCATCTGAGGAAGAAGATTCTTTTAATCCTTTTTATATTGATTGCTTCGATTTCAACTATGAACTATATAATAAGCGATCGAATTTATGTTTCAGAAATGAAACTTGTACACAATGGTGGAGGTTCATCGCCTAGTGCTTCCTTTGGCAGCTTATTTGGTTCATTTAATTCAAATTCCAATGTGGAATCTTTAAGTTCAGCTACAAAAAACTATGATATGATACCAGAAGTATTATCTAGTAGAAGTTTTATGGATAAAATCTTAGATAAAGAATTCACATATCAAGATGAAACAAGAAAACTTTATTTGATTCTCACAGACCAGGACAATTCATTTCTCGGTGACAATTTAACAAACCTAAAAGCAAGAAATAAATTAAATGATATGGTATCCGTTTCTAAAGGCTTAAATACACCTGTTATTAGTATTTCAGTTAAATCAAACAACAAAGACTTGAGTTTTAATCTAGCTAATGAAATATTAAATCAGCTCAAGAAAGATTTAACAAGCTTCCAGACAGATAGAGTTGAAAAGAAAATCAATGTAATAAATGTTCAAATTGAATCCTCAATGGCAGAATTAAAGCAAATGGAAGAAGAACTCAGAGTTTTTAGAATTAATAATTCTAATAGATCACAATCTCCGACTCTTTTGCTGGAAGAAGAAAGAAAACTAAGGGATATATCCACATTGAGCGAAACATACAACTCATTAAAGTTTGAACTTGAATTAGCAAAAATTAAATTTCTGGAACAAGCTAATGTTTTGCAAGTTATTGACGAACCAAACATACCAATAAGAAAAACCAGTCCACGTTTACGCTTTATGCTTTTGGGCTTAATCTTTAATTACATGTTTATATCATTCGTAATTATTTATACATCAATTTTAGCAAATTCAGAACTTGGAAAAGAAATTAAGAGTCTTTTCACAAGAAATAATTACTAAAGATGTAGTGAAAGTATTTAAAATTATCAATGAATCGTTTTGGGGTATCTCTGGACAAATTCTTAGTGCATGCATTACACTTCTAGGAATAAGGATTATCACCGAATTTTCTTCTACCGAACATTATGGACAATATGTTATTTTTTCAACTTTTGGTTTGTTAATTGTTAATGTTTTTAGTGGATCGATATTTCAATCATATTTAAGAATTTTACCAGAAATAGGTGACATTAAAGCATTAAAGCTTTCATCTTTTGTAGTAAATTTTTTATCTAAAATAATACTTTTGTGTATATTACTTTTTATTTTTTTTAATAGTTCATTTTTACTATATATTTCTTTGATTTTCTTCTTTATTCTTTCAGAGCATTATAAAAGTTTATTCCAAGTATTACTAAATATTAAAAAAAAACAAAAGAAATATGCTTTATTTCAAATGACATTTTCTTTTTTAAAGCCTTCATTTGCAATAATTTTTTATGTTTTTCTAAACCAAGATTTTATCAGTATTATTTTTGGATATAGCATTGGGAATCTTATCTCTTCAATACTTTTCTTCCCTAAAGATTTCATTAATCAGTTTTCATTATCATTAAATTCAAAATTTATTATTAATGAATTTGATGAGTTTTTTATTTTTTCAAAACCATTAATCATACAAAAAATTTGTGGCTGGAGTCTAAGGAATTTAGATAAGTACTTAATTGCAATCATACTTGGAACTTCCACTACTGGTAAATATGCTCCAGTTGTAGGTTTAGCATCTATGCTTTTTTTGATGCTATCAAAAACAGTAGAAATCATTTTAAGACCTTATTATTTTCAATATGTTTCGGAAAAAAATACTTTAATGAGTAGAAAAATACTGTCTTATTATGCTATTTGTTTATTTATATTTTCTTTTATTACAACTCTGTTTTTATCAATTTTTAGCGAAGAAATTATTAATATTTTATTTGGTAGTCAGTTTAGGGAATTTCATTATTTATTACCCATATTATCTATCTCTTACACTTTTTTGATTTTTGGATATCTTTTTTGCAATGTTTGTTTTGCGCATAAAAAATCATGGAATGTTTTATATATAGAGCTTTATGCAACATTAACTAACTTTATTATTATGCCCATATTTTTGATTAATTTTGGTATTATTGGCTCTACTTATTCAATTATGATATCTTATATCATATTTTTTATTTCAGGATTAATTTTTGCAAGAAAACTGATATGAATAAAATCTTTTCATTAGATACATCTTTAAGATTAATATCTCTTTTCTTTGTATCCATTTTTATTTTACTGTTCTTTTTTTATCTCTTTAATGCAGGATCCTTAAATGATTATTCGTCTATAAATACATTGCTTCTTTTATGGATAATAGGATATCAATTTATTTATTTACTAATTCTATCTTTTGATAAGAATTTTATTTATTTACTATTCACACCTTTTATTTGGTATAAAATTGCTTCCTTAGTTTTTTACGGCTTTGGTCCTTTAGCATACTATTTTGGTAATGATTTTACAGTTGCCCATATGCATAACTACTATTTTGCTTCAAATGAAACTATTCATAAAATTATTAACATTTATTTATTAATTATTCTGTCAATCGATTTACTGATAATTATATATAATTCTATTTTTGATTTAAATTTTAAAAAGCAATTAAGCAAAGTTAACATGAAACTTTTTTTGTATTATGTTTTAGCTTTGGGCATTTTTTTTAAATATTTCTTAGCTGTACCTTTTACATTGGCTGGTATAGGCTACCCTGCTTTAATCAATCAGTTTACAAGATTTATATTAATTGGATTATTTATTTCTTACTCTTTAGGGTTAGAAAATAAATTTTATAAAATAATGTTTTATATCATTCTTACTGTTGAAATCTTATCATCATTCTTTCTTCTAACAAAGGAACCGCTTGTTTTAACTGTAATTTTTGGAACCTTTGTAATACTTTACCATAATTTTAAGTTTAAGCAATTAATTATTAATTTAATTTTATTGATTTCTCTTTACTCATTTATACAGCCTTTATTCTCAGTTCTTAGATCAACTGATTCGAATAAATTTGGTATTACATCTGTTGCAGAATTATCTCAAGCTTATAATACTTTACAATCGTTTTATTCATCAAACAACGTTTCTCAATCTATTATTAAAAATTATCAAGGATGGTGGACAAGAGTGTCTTATGTTAACTATCAAGCTTTTGCATTAGAAGCTTATAACAGAGGTGATTATGGAGATACTTTTAAAAATTTCAAATATATTTTAATTCCAAGGTTTCTATACCCAGAAAAACCTAATATGAATTCTGGCACTAAATATCATTCACTTATTTCAAATAATTTCAATGAAAGATCTCCCAACAACACCGGGCCTGGTATTTTTTTTGAGGCTTATTGGAATGGAGGATTTTTATACTTATTTATAATAATTTTTTATTTTTCTACTTTGGTATTTTTTCTTTCAAAAATAATTATACAAAATTTGATTCAAAAAAATTTTCTTATACTTATGTTAAGTGTAAACGCTATTTATATAGGTAGAGGTATTGATGGCTGGTTCAATGCGCGATATGGTACTTACATTATATATATAATTTGTATTTTTTTAGTAAGCATATTGATTTATAATAGTTTGCAATATTTAGTTTTAAATTTGAAAGATAACAAGCTTGAAAAATTATAAAAAGATTCATCACACATGCTCCTATATTGTCAAAAATCAAATGAGTGGGCATTCTTATACTGTACCTGCTCTTTGCGAATTATTAACAGAAAAATATAATATTTCTTTATTTATATCCTCCCCTAGCAATCTAAATTTTAAACCAAATTTTAAGATTTTTTCCTTTCTACCTAATTTTTTTGAAAAGCCAATATTGAGTTCTAAAAAATTTTTCAACACACTAGACAATCTAACAAATACTGGTGATGTTATTCACAACCACGGTATTTGGAGAATGCATAATATCTATTCATATAGAATTAAAAAAAATAAAAATATAAAAGTAATAATTTCTCCAAGAGGAAGCCTATCAAAAGAAGCTTTAAAAATCTCATCATTTAAAAAAAAAATATTCAATTTATTTTTTAGACATACAAAAGTTATTAACAACTGTGATGCTTTTCATGCAACATCTGAAAAAGAAAAAATTGAAATAAGAGAATTGGGCTTCAAACAGCCAATAGCTGTTATTCCTAATGGTATAAATATTCCAACTTATAAAAAAAAATTTTTTAGAAAAAAAAATTCAAGAAATTTTCTTTACTTAGGAAGAATTCATCCCATCAAAGGATTAGAAAGTCTGATCCAATCTTGGATTAAAATGGAAAAAAATAATAATTGTAAATTGGAAATTTGTGGATACTACAACGATAAGAAATATTATGAAAAACTTAGAAAAATGGTGAAAGAAAATGAATTAAAAAATGTGACTTTTTCAAAGGCAGTTTCCGGGAAAGAAAAAATAGATAAGTTCCTATCATCTGATATTTTTATATTGCCTTCAAAAAGTGAAAATTTTGGTATTGTTATTGCTGAAGCAATGTCTCTAGGTCTTCCTGTTATTACAACAAACAACACACCATGGGAATGTATTAAGAGAGAAAATTTAGGATGGTACATTGATTTAAATGAAAATAAAATTTATCAATCTATGATACAAGCTAGTCAATCTAACCAAAATGATCTTATTGCAATGAGCAAAAAATCTAGAAACTACGTTAAAAATGAGTTTGAATGGGAATCTCTTTTAACTAAGTATGATCAGTTTTATAAATGGATTTTAAATAATGGTGTAAAACCTAGTTTTGTTGATATATTTAATTCATGAATATTTTACTTATTTCTGAAAACTTTTTTCCTGAAAAAAATGCTCCAGCTAAAAGATTATATGAACATGCAAAAAAATGGGTTGATTTAGGGTATAATGTAAAAGTAATTACAGGTGTTCCAAATGCACCAAAAGGAGTTATTTATCCTGGTTATAAAAATAAGCTATTTCAAAAAGAAATGATTGATGGCATTGAAGTTATAAGGGTGTGGACTTTTATTGCTCAATATTCTGGATTTATGTTGAGAACATTAGATTTTTTAAGCTTTATGATTACTTCATTTTTTTTCGGCATTTTTACGCGCAAAGTTGATATTGTAATTAGTACAACACCACAATTTCTTCCTGTTATTTCTGGATATATATTATCAAAAATAAAAAGGGTACCATTTATTTTAGAATTAAGAGATTTATGGCCTGAATCTATCGTAGCATTAAATGCAATGAAAAAAAATAGTCCTATTATAAAAGCTCTACAAAAAATAGCAAATCATATATATAAAAAAAGTAGGGTTATTGTTGTAGTTACAAATTCATTTAAAGATTATCTAATTAAAATTGGAATTGATAAAAATAAAATTATTGTCGTTAAAAATGGTTTTAATTTTAACAGGTCGTTGACACCAACAAAATCTATTGATTGTGTACGTGAAGAGTTGAACTTGAACAAAAATATTACATTAAGTTATATAGGAACTATAGGAATGGCACATGGAGTAAGCACTATATTAGAAACTGCTAAGTTATGTAAACATGTGAACTTTTTAATTATTGGAGAAGGGGCTGAAAAAAATAATCTTAAGTTAAAAGCTAAAAATGAAGAAATAAATAATGTATTTTTTGTTGACTCTATAGATTGGCAAGAAATTGTTAATATCAATCAACTAGTATCAGCAAATATAATACATCTTAAAAAACTAGATCTCTTTAAAACAGTTATTCCCTCTAAAATTTTTGAATCTATGGCATTAAAGAAACCAATTTTAGCTGGTTTAATTGGTGAAAGCTTAGAAATCATTCTTTCATCAAAATCTGGATTAGGGGTTGAACCAGAAAATGCACTATCCCTCAAAAATGCAGTTGATTACATTCAAAAAAACCCTAATGATTCAAAACAACTTGGACTAAATGGATATAATCTTGCTAAGCAAAACTATAATAGAGAGCTGTTAGCTGAAAAGATGATACATCATATAAGACAATTGATTAAATGAAATAATGTTTAATTTAAGATAACAATTTATATTTAAGATTGTAACCATATGAAAATATTAACTCAAAATTTAAAGACAGGGAAAACTGATATACTGGAAGTACCTTCCCCAGCAATTAGTTCCAATAAAATAAGAGTACTAAACAAATATTCACTTATTAGCACTGGTACTGAATCATCAATAGTTAATTTCGGTAAAGCTAGCTGGATTAATAAAGCAAAACAGCAACCAGATAGAGTTAAGGATGTTATTAATAAGATTAAATCAAGTGGTATATCCGATACTTACAGAGCAATAAAAAATAAATTAGATTATCCTATGGTAATGGGTTATTCAGCAGTTGGAATTATATCAAATACAAATATAAATTATAATCTAAAAAAAGGTACAAGAGTTTTTACTAACTCATTTCATCAGGAAGAAGCTCTAGTAGATTATAATATGTGTGTTGAAATTCCTGAAAATCTCGATAGTAAAGCTGCAAGCTTTGGAGCAATAGGCGGTATTGCAATGCAAAGCATTAAATGTATTCCAAAAGAATCAAAAGTTATTACAATAATTGGCCTTGGTTTACTTGGACAGGTAACTTTAAGGATATTAAATGCAATAGGATATCAATGTATAGTTTATGATTTAGATTTGAGAAAAGTTAAACTTGCAGAAAAACATGGAGCAATAGGAATTAAAGAAAATAATATTACAGAAAAGGTTTTAGATTATACTAAAGGTGAGGGTTCAGATTGTACAATTATAGCCGCCTCTTCCCTATCAAGTGATATTATCAATAACGCAACATCTTATACTAAAAGGAAGGGTAAAATTATATCCTCAGGTTTGGTAGGTTTAAATTTGATTAGGGAAAATTTTTTTAAGAAGCAAATAGAGTTAGTTGTTTCAAATTCAAGTGGCGATAAAAATCATAGAGATAAGGGTAGTTCTTATGAAAATATATGTTATTTTTTTAAACTGCTTTCTTCCAAAAAAGTTGAAGTGCTTGATCTAATTTCTGAACAAACTTCACTTAATAACTCTGATAATATTTATTCTCTTTCAAATGATTCTTTATTTTTTTCTAAGCTTATTAAATATGAAACTGATACTCATGATACTATTCATTCATTTACAGATACAGATTATAATAAAAATGTAAAAAAACTTAGAGTTGGATTGATTGGTGCAGGCAATTTTGCTATATCTACCCTCATACCCACAATAAAAAATAATAAAGAGGGATTTATATCTTCATTATTAGGTAGAGAAGGCCTGTCATTATATATTGCTAAACAAAAATTTAATATTCAAAAAATTACTACAGATGAATTGGACTTTTATAAAAATATTGATGCAGTTTGTATTTCAACCCCCCATGAAACTCACTATAATTTTTTAAAGAAATCAATTGATAAAGGATTATCAACTTGGATAGAAAAACCATTAGTAATTTCAACTGAACAATTAATTGATATAAAAAAAAAAATGTATTCAAAGAAGTTGGTTTATGCTATTGGTTATAATAGATCCTTTGCCTCTTGGACTAATTATATTAAAAACAAAATTAATAGCAGAAAAACAAATATTAAAATGACCATTAATGCAGGTAAACTCCCTTTAGAACATTGGCTTTTAAATGAAAAAGTGTGTGGTGGTAGAATAGTTGGTGAATTTTGTCATTTTATAGACCTTGCACTGACTTTGTTAAGTCATACGAAATTAGCTAGCGTAGAATGTATAAATCGAGACAGGTATTATCAAGATACTGGAAACTATATTTTTCACTTTGAGGATGAATCAAAAGTGAACATTGATTATAGGCATGACATGCCTGCAAATGTTCCAAAAGAAAAAATTATTATTAAGGTATCTAACTCAAAATACACTAATAACAATTGGAAAAAATTTTCTAACGGAAAAATTCTTAATTATAGTTTTATAAAAAAGGGGAAAGGGCATCATGAGGCTATGACTTCTTTTCTACACAATGTTAAAAATAATAATTTTTCATCAAAAGATGAAATTGATCAAATGTGCTTTTCAACATACACTGCTCTGAAATTGCAAAAAATGTTTAAAGGGGATATTTCAAATATCTCAGATTGCTACAGAAATGAAATTCTTTCTAATGTATAAAAAGGTATAATTGAAATGATTAATAAGTTTATCTATTGGAAAAGAATTTTGTCAACATATCTTTTCAACAAAAACAAAAGTAATCTTTCATTTTGGCATGGGGAACCAGAAGTGAATGTCAATGCGACTTATAACAGACTTGATCAGTATTATATGACTTTTTATTATAAGGCAAAATACGATGGTGATTTTGATAAAAACAAAATTCCAAAATTAAATTATCATGGAGATATAGGCTTACAATATAATCCTATTGCTATTGCACAGTGGGCACTTGGGCACTATAATTTATGGCGCAAGACACAAAATAAAGAAAATTATTCTAAATTTATAAATGGCGCAGATTGGTTAGTTGAAAATTTAAATCTCAACTCAAATAATGTACATGTATGGAATCATTACTTTAATTGGACCTATAAAGAAACTTTGGTTAATCCATGGTACTCTGGCTTAGCCCAAGGACAGGGACTCTCTGTTCTTGCAAGAGCCTATAAAATATCACAGAATCAAAAATATCTGGAAGCTGCAAAAAAAGTTTATGAATCATTTTTGATTGATACAGCTGATGGTGGAGTAACATTCTCGGACAAAGAAGATAATATATGGATAGAAGAATATATTATGAAAAATTCTCCTACGCACATATTGAACGGATTTATATGGGGTTTATGGGGTATATATGATTATTGGCTATTAACAAATAATAAAGAAGTCAAAAATTTATTTGATAGATATGTAGAAACAATATTCAAAAACATTAGCAAATATGATATTGGCTATTGGTCTTTATATGAACTATCAAATCTAAAAATTAAAATGAGGGCAAGTATTTTTTACCACAAACTTCACATTGTACAATTGAAGATATTATCAGAAATGACTGGTATTCATGAATTGGAAAATATAGCAATAAAATGGACTCAATATTTAAAACAGAAACCTAATAAAATAAGAGCTATATTCATGAAGATTCTTTTTAAGATTTTTTACTATTAGAAAATATGAAAAATATAATTATAACTGTTGGTGCAAGACCAAATTTTATGAAGGTTGCTCCACTATTAAGAATTTTAGATAGAGACGACTCTTTTCATACCACTCTGGTACACACTGGACAACATTATGATCACAAAATGTCTGATGTATTCTTTCAAGATCTCAATATTCGCAAACCCGATTATAATCTTAATATAGGTTCTGGAAGTCATAGCGTTCAGACTTCAAAAATAATGATAGAATTTGAAAAAATTTGCATTGAAAAATCACCAGATTTATTGATAGTTGTTGGAGACGTTAATTCAACAATGGCCTGCTCTATTGTTGCAAAAAAATTACATATTGAAGTTGCACATATAGAAGCAGGATTGAGAAGCTATGATAGAAATATGCCTGAAGAAATCAATAGATTAATTACAGATTCTATCACTGATTATTTTTTCGTAACTGAGGAAAGCGCTGTGGATAATTTGCTAAAAGAAGGTGTTGATGAAAGAAAAATTCATTTTGTTGGAAATTTAATGATAGATAGCTTGCATTATGGTCTTAATAAATTACGAAAAAATAATAAGTTTCAAAATACTGAATATGGGCTTGTTACTTTACACAGACCAGCAAATGTGGATCATATAAGCGTATTAAAAGATTTGATGGAAGTATTATCAGAGATATCCTTGGAAATTAAGTTGTTATTTCCAATACACCCCAGAACGCGAAAAATCATAAGTGATAATAAAATTAATTTTGGTAATATTAAACTAATGGAACCCTTGCCCTATTTAACTTTTCTACATGCAATGAGAGATAGTAAAGTAATTTTCACAGATAGTGGTGGAATTCAAGAAGAGTCTACTGTTTTAAAGATTCCTTGCTACACTTTAAGAGAAAATACAGAAAGACCAATCACAATTAAGCAAGGAACAAATATTCTTGCAGGAGTTAATAAAAATAAAATTTTACAATTATTTAAAAAAAATAAGTTTAATATTAACTCTAATTATAAATTACCTGAAAAATGGGATGGTAAATCATCTCAAAAAATAGCAGAAATATTAGAAAAAATTTAGGAGATTTTATGCAAATTGGTATAATTGGTAAAGGTTTCGTAGGGAGTGCAGTACAATTTGGCTTTTCCCCAAATGTCGGATGTGATGCTGAAGTTAAAATTTATGACAAAGATGAGAGCAAATCGACTCATTCGTTGAATGAAGTAGTAAATGAATCAAATTTTGTGTTTATTTCTGTGCCCACCCCTGCCTCTCTAGACGGGAAAATAAACTTGGATATTTTAGATAATTGTTTAAAAGAAGTAAGCTCTGTATCTAAAAATAATGACACAATTTTCTTATTAAGGTCGACTATTATTCCTGGGAGTTCAAGAAAGTTTCAAGAAAAATATTCAGATTTAAAACTAGTGTTTAATCCTGAATTTTTAACAGAAAGAAGTGCAAACTTTGATTTTATAAATCAAACAAGAATTATTTTAGGTGGATTAAAAGAAAATACTGATAAGGTAGCAAATTTGTTTAAATGGAGATTTGGAAATTCAATTCCAATTATTCAAACAAATTTTGAATCTGCTGAATTAATTAAATATATGACCAATACGTTTCTTGCAACAAAAGTTTCATTTTTAAATGAAATGAAGCTTCTTAGCAATAAAATTGATGGCGACTGGGAAAACATTATTGATGGATTTGTTAGAGATGGAAGAATTGGTCATTCTCATTTAAATGTACCAGGACATGATGGAAAGTTTGGATTTGGCGGTAGTTGCTTTCCAAAGGATATTCAAGCTATAATTCATTTTGGTGAATCACTGAATGTAGAGATGTCTGTTTTGAAAGGTGCATGGGAAACAAACCTTAAAGTAAGACCTGAAAAAGATTGGGAAAAACTCAAGGGAAGAGCTGTTTCAGAAATAGAAGACAACAAATGAAAAAGTTTGATTGTATATGGCTTACTGGACAACCTGCAAGCGGTAAAACCACTCTAGCAAAACTTTTGTTAAATAAACTTAAAAATCAATATGGTGAAAATATTTTTCTAAATATTGATGGAGATGACTTGCGAGACTTATTTCAAAATAAAGATTATTCAAGAAAAGGAAGAGAACAAAACATAAGATTAGGAATGAGCATAGCTGCTTTCCTAATTAACAAAGGGTATGTTCCAATAATATCCTTGGTATCCCCTTATAAATTTTTAAGAGAAGAATTTAAATCAAAATTTAAGGTGCTTGAAGTTTATTTACATACAACTGAAATACGTGGTAGAGAAAATTATTTTGTGAAAGATTATGAACCACCTGCAGATAAATTTATTGATATGGACACAACTATAAAAACAGAAGAGGAAAGTTTAAATGAAATATTCAATGTTTATAGGTAGATGGCAACCCTGGCATAAAGGACATAGATGGTTAATTGATCAACGATTGGATCAAGGTAAAAATGTTCTTATCTGTGTCAGAGAAGTCAATAAAAATGATAGCAATCCATATGACCCTATTGAAGTAAAACAAAATGTTGAAAAAGAATTAAAAGACTTAATTGATCTTGAAAAAGTAAAAGTTATTATTATTCCAGATATTGAATCAGTGAATTATGGTCGTGGAGTTGGATATGATATTATTGAGCATGTCCCTCCTGCTGATATTGGTGAAATTTCAGCTACAAAAATAAGGAAGGCATTATTTAATAAATGATTAAAAAAATATATAGCATTATAATTAAAAAAAATAAAGTTGATTATTTTCTTCATAAAATTGTCAAAATCTACTTTCAATTATTACCAACTACTATGATGCAAAGTAGAATTTCTAGGAACTTTATTCCTGATTCGATTGTTTACGGAAAAGAATACCCATATTACAAAACACTTTTTAAAAAATTCACCAAATATAATTTTAATAATAAAGGGGATATTTCAAGATATTTTTCCTTGATAATCAACATAGAACATTTATTTGAAAATGAAGATGTTGATGGCGATTTAGCTGAGGTTGGTGTATGGAAGGGAAATACTGCATCGATATTAGCATTTTATGCAAAAAAATATGATAGAAAATGTTATCTATTTGATACTTTTGAAGGGTTTGATAATAAAGATTTAGTTAGTAGTGATAAAAAATTTGAGAAGGGACATTTTTCAGATACATCGATTGAAATTGTGCAAAATGTCATAGGTGTTGATAATGTTAACTGTTGTGAATTTATAAAAGGATACTTTCCTGATAGTATTCCAGATAAAATATTAGAAAAAAAGTTTTCTGTAGTATCGCTTGACGCAGACTTATATATGCCAACAAAATCGGGCTTAGAATGGTTTTATCCAAGAATGACTAATAAGTCAATTTTTCTATTACATGATTACAGCAGTAAAGCATGGGATGGATGTAAAAAAGCAATAGATGAATTTTGTAAAAAAGAAAATTTAAATTTAGTTTTAATGCCAGATAAAAGCGGATCTGCATTTATTAAAATCAATAAATAAAAATTTATATTATTTTAGCATTTTCTAGATCTTGCCAAGCTTCATAAATGCGATCTTTCCAGCTACATTTATTTTGAATACATCTCTTATATCCATTTTCTGCAATTAAATTAAGTTCATCAGGTTGATTTATAAGAAATTGCATTTTTTCGAATAATTCTTCAGTACTATCAAAAAAAATGGCATCCCTGTTTTCAACATAAAGTTGCTCTATAAAACTATTTCTTTTCACAATTAATGCTACTTTACATGCAGGTATCTCAAAAATTCTACCTGAAGAAATATTCCTATTCCACGCTGAATATAATCCTAATCCTGCTTTTGACTGATTAATAACTTTTTGATATATTTTTTCATCATAATTAGTGAAGGATATTTTAGACTGTGGCAATTCTGATCTATGCCACCCTGGACCTCCTATAAAAAATCTTAATTTTAAATTGATTACTTTAGAAATGTATTTTTCATAATCTGGTTCATGATGACCTATAAAAAATAAATCATATTTTTTTTCATCATTACTTGGTTGAAAAATATTATGATCGTATCCAAGCTCATTATAGAAAAATTTGGAGTTAGAAATTTTTTCTAAATCATTAATATTGTATTTATTACATGTAAAGTGTGCATCGTAATAATTAAGACTCTCTAAGTAATTTTTAAAATTATGAGATGAAAAGGATACATCGTCCGTACAATGGTGAACTATTATTATATTCTTGTTAATTTTTTTGATTTCCTTTAATGTTTCTTTTAATATCATTGTTCCTTTATCAACCCATAACATTTTTGGCATCATGGTTTTGATTTCTTTAATTAACTTAGTATTAACTACTATTTGATTTAGATGGTTAATTTTAAATTTTTCCAGTCTTTGTATCCATCTTTTACTGGTGAGAGATTGTTCGAAATAATCAAAATATTTTACTTCATTTCCCAGTGCTTTTAAACCATCAAATCGGGATTTAGACGTCCCATGCATTACTCCGCAGTAAAGTATTTTCATTTTATTTTATATGAATATTAATTTATTTATGAAATTTAAAGTTATATTTTAGGGACAAGTTACGTTTAAAAAATAAGATTATTAATCTAAAAGATATTGTATTTTATCAATAGTTTTAAGGGCCCATAGCTCAATTGGTTAGAGCAACGGACTCATAATCCGCAGGTTCGGGGTTCAAGTCCCTGTGGGCCCACACATGAGCAGTCATTCATTTGTATTCGATCCAAAGAACGAAAATATTTTTATTAATATTAATGGAGAGCTATATCCAAGAAGCGAGGCTAAAATCTCAGTGTTTGATAGCGGGTTTTTGTTAGGTGACGGTGTATGGGAAGGTATTAGACTGCACCAATCTAAACTTATGTTTATTGATGAACATCTAGATAGATTATTTCAAAGCGCAGAAGGAATTTCATTAAATATTCCTTATTCAAAGAAAAAAATAATTGATGAAATTAATAAAGTATTATCCAAAAACTCGATGTCAGATCATGTTCATTTAAGATTAATCATTACAAGAGGAGACAAAATTACCCCATATCAAAACCCTAATGCAAATGTTGGTCCAATAAATTTTATTATAATTCCTGAATATAAAAAAACGGATCCTAAAGTTTATGAAAATGGAGTTACAATTGGTCGAGTTCCAATCATAAGACCATCCGATAACATTTTAAGCACTCATTATAATACTTTAAGTAAGCTGAATTGTATATTAGCAAGCATTGAAGCTAATAAGCGAGGTTTCGATGAAGGAATTATGAATGATCTTAATGGAAATATTAGTACGTGCAATTCTACTAACCTCTTTTTTATCAGAGAAAACAAAGTTTTGACTTCCAAAGGAGAATATTGCCTAAATGGTATTACTAGAGGAAAGGCAATTATGATTTGTCAGTCAAATGATATTTCTATTTCAGAACAGGACTTCATTTTTGATGATATAATAGATTGTGATGAAGCTTTTGTCACCGGGACTTTTGCTGGAATCATTCCAGTCTCAAAAATAGAAAATAGAAATTTGAAATCAACAAATTCTGATTCTTTAGTAAATAAAATAAGACTTTTGTATAACAAACATATTCAAGAAAACATTAATTAAGAATGATAATATCTTGTTGGTCTGGACCTAGAAATATTTCGACTGCGCTCATGAGATCATGGTCATCCAGAAAAGATACATATGTAACTGATGAACCGTTTTATGCTTACTACTTAAAAGAGACTCAAATAAATCACCCGATGCATGATAAAATAATTAATCATTACCTTTCAGATTATGATGAAATTGTAAATCACCTAATAAATGAAGTACCTAATCAGAAAAATATATGGTATCAAAAGCATATGGCACATCATTTAATTGACCTAACTAAAATAGATTGGATAAAAAAATGTGAAAATTGTATTTTGCTAAGACATCCGAAGGAGGTTATAAGATCTTATACAGCTAAAAATAAGTTAAATAGTATTACAGAATTGGGTTACCCACAGCAGTTTGAAATTGTAAAGTTTTTAAAAGAATCAAATCAGAGGTTTCAGATTATTGATTCAGAAGATTTGCTTAAAAATCCTAAAAAAGTACTATCTGATTGGTGCAAAAGTATCAACATTAAATTTGATGAATCTATGCTTCATTGGAAAAAAGGTAATCATCCTAATGACGGTATTTGGTGGCAACATTGGTACAATAATGTAATAGAAACTACAGGATTTCAAAAATATAAAAAAAAGGATATTAGCATTGAGTATGAATATGATTCTATTTATAATGATTCTATGGAGTATTATAATTATTTAAAAGGTTTCAAATGAATTCATTATTGAAATTATGGTCACAGCCTTCTTGGATAAAATGGATTGTGTATTTAGCTATAGTTTATATTCTATTTTTAATTAAAGAAGCATTTGCTATCGTTCTATGGTTTCTTTTTTGTGTCATTATATATTATATCATTTTTGCTAATAACATTTTTAAAACAAGGACTTATTATGAAAAAAATAATTTTTAGTGTATTGATATTAACATTTTTATCTTGCCAAGAAAATAGACCTCACGGGAATCAATATAAGCTACCAGAATTAACTCCAAATAACCTTTTAATAGGTAATTTAAATGAAAATCGGTCGTCATACAGAGTGTCATTTTATGATATTAACATTGACTTTGATATTGAGGAAAAATCTTTAGATGGTTTTGTAACAATTAAAGCTGAAAGTATAAGAGATTTAAATAAACTTCAGATTGATTTAGCAGAAAACTTAAGTATTAAGAAAGTAACTTATGCAAATAAGGAGTTATCTTTTTCAAGAGAATTTGATGCAGTATTAATTGATTTTTCATCAACTATTAAAAAAGGTAGTATTTTTGACTTTACTGTTTATTATCATGGGGTTCCTCAGAGTGCCGATAATCCTCCTTGGGCTGGTGGATTTACGTGGTCTAAAGATAAAGAAGGGCGCGATTGGATTGCTGTTTCTTGTGAAGGTGAAGGTGCAAGAATATGGTGGCCTAATAAAGATCATATTACAGCAGAAGGTGATAGTGTAAGAATGGTGTACACAGTTCCATCAAATATGGTAGCAGTTGGTAATGGTAGATTAAGAAATGTAATTACTAATGATGATAAATCTACTTACGAGTGGTTTGTTAGTAATCCAATAAATAATTACAATATTTCAGTTCAAATTGGGAATTACGTAGCAGTCCAAGACACATTTATTAAAGATGATGCCATCCATGATATGAATCATTATGTCCTAGATTATAATAAAGAGCTTGCTTCAAATTATTTTACTCAATCAAAAGAAGTTATAAGATTCTATGAAAAATACTTTGGTGATTATCAATGGTATGAAGATGGATATAAATTAATAGAAGTCCCTTATTTAGGAATGGAACACCAATCAGCTGTCACATACGGAAATGGCTTTAGTATTTACAATGGAGTAAGAAGTAAAAGTTGGCCTATGTATGGTGTAATAGATCCATTAATAATTCATGAAACCGGACATGAATGGTTTGGAAATAGTGTTACAGCTTCTGATCCAACACATATATGGATTCATGAAGGTATGCAAGTTTATTCCGAGGCAATTTATTTTGAGGATAAATTTGACAGCTATGAAGTTGGAGTGCACTATCTAAATTCTTTAAAAGATAGAATTGTAAATGAAATTCCCATAGTTGGCAATGAAAACGAAAATCATTGGGCTTTACATGGAGACACATACATGAAGGGAGCATGGATCATGCATACCCTAAGAAGTGTTATAAATAATGATACAATTTGGTTTGACATTTTGAAAGAATTTATGGTTGAAAATGCAAAAGGGTTTGTTGACACAAGAGACTTTTTCGACAAAGTAAATGAAAAAACAGGGAAAGATTTGTGGTATTTTGCTGAACAGTATTTTTATACACCTAATCAACCTAAAATTGAATACTATCAAACAGAGGATGAATTTTTTTATAGATGGACCAATGTAAATGACAACTTTAAAATGCCGTTAGGATTTCTTATCAATGGATCTGAAAAGCATCTTTTACCAACGAAAAGATTTCAATCATTTCCAATTACTACACATTCGACAATTGAAATAATGGATTGGAAATATTATGTTGATAAGAATGAACTACTACAATAATTTAGTTTTTAGTTTTTTTATTACACTATTGTTGTCTAATAATATTATTGCATCTGATAAATATTTCCTTAAATCTTACATCAACACTGATGATAAAAAATCATTTTGGTTATTAAATAATACTGGCGGTATTGATTTAAATGAATATACTATAGATTTATTAATAAGTGGTAAAAATCATAGAATATCTTATCAAATAAATACCTTTATTCAAGAAGATCGCTATATAATAGGAGAATCATTCATCAAAATTAATTTTGATAAGTCTTCTTTCATTCGACTAGGTCAATATTATAGAGATTATAGTTTATACTTAAATGATGGTCTGAGTTTAGGACATATGTTGATTAGTAAAAATGCATTGCCAATGAAAAAACTTGGATATGTTTCAAAAACTGCTACAAATAAATTTTTAAACTTTCAGTATGGTATCAGTCATGGGTTCTTTGATAAAAATACGACATATACAAAGGCTCCTTTTTTGCATGAGAAATTCATCTATTTAAATTATTCTAAAAGTCATCATTCGTTTAGTGTAGGTTTTGTTCACGAAGCTATGTGGGGTGGAGAAATATATAATAAAGGGAAACAACCTTCTTCTTTAAAAGATTACTTTAAGGTAAGTATTGCTGCGGATGAACCTATAAGAGAAGGTCAAGCTCATGCCAACGCTATGGGTAATCACTTAGGAATATGGGATTTTAATTATCAATTAAAAATTAATTCAAATAAAATAAAAATATATCATCAACATTTTTTTGAAGATACAAGCGGACTAAGGTTTGCTAATGGAATAGATGGTTTATGGGGATTTGAATTTATAAATATTGATAATGAAAAAAATATGTTATTAGAATACCTTCATACAACAAATCAAAATAATAATCCTCCATATGTAAATGATGCGTATTATAATCATGGTTTATATGAAAATGGTTGGAGTTTTAAAAATAAAACTCTTGGAAATCCATACATAAATAGCAAAGAAATAATTCCATTAAATGTAATAAATATTGGCTTTTCAAGTCATTCTAAAAATTACTTAAATGAATATAAGATTTCTAGAATGACAAATATTCAGGATGATTGGAATTATATGGTAAGCATTAAAAAGAAAATTAGTAAAATTATAGTCGGATTAATAATTACAAACACTTTTGATAATACTACAGGATTTATGATAAATCTTGAAGTTTGAATTACTGATTCACTTTACCTTGATTTTTAATTAAATCCTGTTTTTTTACTAATTTTTCTTTATTAATAAGGAATTTTTTTTCTTGTAAAGTAAAACTTGAATCGAATTTATATAATAGAGGGACCCCGGTAGGAATTTCGACATCAATAATTTCTTGTGATGATAAATTTTCAAGAATTTTTACAATAGCTCGTAAAGAATTACTATGTGCAACTATTAAATAATTTTCATTATGTTTTAATTTTAATTTAAAATTTTTCCAAAAAGGTGTCATTCTATCAATTACGTTTTTTAAGCTTTCTCCTCGAGGTAAATGATCAGAAATATGCTCAAATTTATCTTGAATTTCTTTATATCTTTGGTCGTCTTCTTTTAATGTAGGTGGAGGTACATCATAACTTCTTCTCCAAATTTTTACTTGATCTTCTCCATATTTTTTAGCTGTTTCAGATTTATTTAAACCTTGAAGTGCCCCATAATGTCTTTCATTTAAACGCCAATCATACTGAATATCATCTTTGGGGAAATTTATTATATCTGCAACAATGTCTGTAGTCTCAGTAGCTCTATTTAGAAGAGATGTATATACGCTTCTTATTTTGACATTAGCTTTAAGTAATTGTTTACCTGAAAAAGCGGCTTCTGCTATTCCTGTTTTTGTTAATGAAACGTCTTTCCACCCAGTGAACCTATTTTCAAGATTCCATTGACTTTCACCATGGCGGAGAAGAATTAACTTCACTTTCTTTTAGTTATTTTGGTTATCAGCTAAAAGAAGTATAGCTGCTAAATTGGCTAATGTTGTTGATAGATCTGCTACAAAGGTAGTAATGTCAAAATCAGATGGATTTGGGTCAACTGGAACAACTACAGTATCTCCTGGATATATTCTTTTAGCTCTACCTCGAAATATCTTTGCTTTATCTATTCCCCCGTCAGCTCTTATAACATACGCTCTTTTTTTCATACTATAGGACTTAAATCCGCCAGCTTGCTCAATTGCCTTGCTCATCGTTAGGCCTCTAGTATATGCGACTAATCCAGGATTAAAAACATTTCCTTCAACGTTAACTACATTTTCAAAAGGAAGAGCTTTTATAACAGAATTATATCCTATTATAAAATCTTCATTAACATTTCCTACGTTTTTAGATATTGTAATCGGTTCATCCTTTTCATTCAGCTCAGTATATTCTTGATATACAATAACATTGCTCAATGTTGATAAACTTGTAAGTCCCTCAGCAAACTCTATAGCATCTGAAACAGTAATTCCTTCTGAAAAAGGGTATGTACCAGGCTTATTTACTTCGCCTTCTATACGATATGTAAAACTGTTTCTATAGTTTATATTTTCATAGACAAATATTTTATCGTTTGGTAACAACTGTAATTTATCTGCTTCATTATAAGAAGTTATTAATTCTGAAGGATAGAATTGATTGGAGTCTCTTCTTAGGACGATAATCTCATTTTCGCGAATAGTTTGTCTATAAACAGGATCATCAAATCCCCCTGCAATATCCAGAATATACTTTAGAGAGCTATTATTAGCCGGGTAGATTCCAGGCGACTTTACTCTACCAAAGATTTCTACATTTAGATCTACGTTTGAGATGGGTAAAACTGCAACACTATCACCATCATTTAGAGCTTTTGATTGGGAATTTTTAAAATTTACAGCAATTTTGTTTCTTGCATTATCATCCGATAATCTTTCTTCAACTGGAATAATTTGATCTAAAATAATAGTAGATGATGCATTGCTAGTAAATCCAGAAGCATATGTTATGATACTCGATAAAGTCTCACTATCAAGCAATTCATATGTTGTAGGTCTATTAACTTCTCCTGATATAGTTATTCTGTTTTTGAAACTTGGGACATGTATTGTATCTCCATCAATAAGTTTAATATTAGAAAAGGTACTTTTTCCATTCATAAAGAAAGAATAAAAATCTACTGTAGTAATTATTTGATTATTTCTAATTAATTGAATCGCCCTCAAAGAACCATTACTATTTACACCTCCTGCTTGCACAATAGCTGAAAAAATATCAGAAAAAGGATGTACAAGATTAATTCCAGGATTTTCAATATGCCCAGAGAAATAAATATTTATAGATTTTAATTGTCCCAACTCTAACATAAGTGACGTTGGATTATTTTTATCTTTTAAAGTTGAGTAAATTCTGGAAAGCTCTTCCTTTAACAAAGCTTCCGCTGATTCAAGAGTTTTATTAGATAAATTTATAAATCCAATATTTTCATAATAAATCATTCCATCTTTGTTAAGAGTGACCCTCTCTCTAGAATTGTTCTCACCCCACAAAGATATAACGATTTCATCTCCTGGTCCCAACTTGTAGTCTGCTGGAGTAGGTATATTATCAAAAAAAGAAATGTCTTTCTTTAAATAATTATATCCAAAATAATCTTCTACAGTAATTATATTTTCAGTTTGCGTAATGAACACTGAATCAACTGCATTATCTACGCCTTCTACTAAATCATTATTGTTAACCATATTATTCTGCTGTGAACCGCTTTGCAACTCTGCTTTTATGGTATCTAACTGTTGATTACTAAGTTTATTTAAATCGCTCATTGATACTTGAGCAAAAATTGTGCTTAAAAAAAGCAGAAATACTATTTTAATGTTTTTCATGTTTTTAATTTAGTTTTAAATCGCATGTTTACAAATATATTAAATAGCAAGCCATCTATCATTTTCTAAAGTCCAGTTTATTGTTTTTACTAATTGATCATAAGCTGATTTTGGTACCCAGCCCATCTTTTCCATTTTAGAACCATCTAAAGCGTAGCGTAAATCATGTCCAGGTCTTTGTGAGTGAAAATCAACCATCTCATAGCTTAAGTCTTTATCTTGTGTTTTAGCAATAAACTTAGCTAACTGCAAATTATCTATTTCATCTTGCCCAACAATATTAAACTTCTGACATTTTGCTCCAGTTGAATCAGGTTTAATTGAACATATATCATAATTGAACAAAAATAGGAGCGCATCTGCAACATCTTGAGCATGAATATAATGGCGAGATCCTGCAACCGTTTTTTCTGAATTAGAATGTACAGTAACTAGCTCTCCATCTCTTGCTTTTTTAATGACCATGGGGATATATTTTTCAGGATTCTGTCTTTCACCAAAAACATTCATAGTATGAGTAATTAAAGATGGAAGACCATAAGTATTTTCAAAAGCTACAACTAATTCCTCTGCTCCAGCTTTGGATGCTGAATAAGGATTAGTCGAATTATATCTATCATTTTCTTTATAATTAACTCCTTCAGGAGCAGGACCAAATATTTCATCAGTACTAAAATATGCAAATCTTTCAAGGTTGTTTAGTTTTCTAGCATAATCTAATATATTTGCAGTACCAACAACGTTATCCATAACAAATTCTAATGGATGAGTGATTGATCTATCTACGTGCGATCCAGCAGCTAAATGACTAATGAAGTCTATCTTCCCAATGGTTGCTGTGATTTCAGGATTTAATTCAGCTTTTAAATCATGATGTACAACTCTTACTCTTTTTTGCTCTTTTTCTGGATATGCAGATACCACCTCTTTGAGTCGATTTAAATTGCCACTAAAATCAAGTCTATCTAAAGTAATAATCTCCCAATCTGTAGTTGAAAGAATTTTATCTACAACATGATGAGCTATAAAACCTGCTCCACCAGTAATTAGAATTTTTTTGCTCATATTATTTTATTCCATGTAAAATTTTAAAATCCTTAATCCAATCTAAAATATCTATAGTTGGTTCCCAATCTAATAATTTTTTTGCTTTTTTAATATCTGCTAAGTTTGCAAAAGGCTCATCCAATGGGTTTAGATGTTTTTTAGAGTCACTCAAACTATGAGCAAGAGTGTTTATTGAAATATTAGTACCTGAGCCAATATTTACAACCTCTCCTTTTCCAACCTTTGTTGATTTTGAAGCTAGAATATTTGCATTTACTACATCTTTCACATAAGTAAAATCTCTTCTTTGTTTACCATTGCCATTAATTGTTAATTGTTGGTTATTTAATAATTGGTCAATAAAAATACCTACTACTGTAGCATATGCCCCTCCCAGATTTTGCCTTTCACCAAAAACATTAAAATATCTAAGACAGACGGTTTCAATTGAATATATATTTGAAAACATTCTACAACATAGCTCTCCATAATATTTTTGGTTAGCATAAGGCGAAATTGGATTGAGGACATCACTTTCCTTACTAGGCAGTTTGTCTGTTGGTCCATAAACAGAGGATGATGAGCTATACACAACCTTTCTAACTCCCGCATCTACAGCAGCTTTCAGTATGTTAATAGTACCCAAGGTATTGTTTACTTCATATTTTATGGGATCAATAATAGAGGGCTGAACTCTTGCAAGTGCAGCACAATGAAAGATTACTTCATTAGATTGTAAAATATCTGTAATAGTAGATTTTTTTTCTGAATCTGAAACATCTATATCATAGTAAACAGCATTTTTATTACAATTTTCTTTTTTTCCTGTTGAAAAATTATCTATTACTATGACATTATTACCATCAGCTAAAAGCACATCAACTAAATTAGAGCCTATGAAGCCTGCTCCTCCTGTTACAACGCATTTCATTGTTAGCGTTTTAATTCAGAAATCAATGTGTCTACTTGGGAGTCTGTTATATATGGATGCATTGGTAAGCTAACAATCGTTTGGGACAATTTTTCTGATACAGGGAAATTGCCTTCTGAATATCCTAAATAGCTAAAGGCGTTCATCATGTGAATAGGAAGTTTGTAATAAATCACTGTGGGTATATCTTTCAAGCTAAGCTTATTTATTAAATTATTCCTTTTTTCATGTGAACCTAGAGTAACTGAAAATAAAGCATGAGCAGAATGATAATTATTAGGGTGATATTGTGCATTATTTAAATACTTTCTATAATTAGAATCAACGATATTTCTCATTTCTAGTTCTTCATCAAAAATAGAAAGTTTTTCTAATAATACAGCAGCTTGAATGCTATCTAATCGTCCATTAAGTCCAATCATCTCAGAATTATATTTATCAACTTTGGTACCATGTATTCTGATTGCTTTACATTCTTGAGCTAGCTCATCATTATTTGTAAAAATAGCGCCTCCATCTCCATAACATCCTAAAGGTTTAGCAGGATAAAATGACGTGGCAGCAACATCGCCAAATGTCCCAACTTTTTGATTTCCAATAGCTCCACCAAAACTTTGTGCCGCATCTTCAATAACTTTTAAATCATATTTTATGGCAATATCATTAATCATACGATATCTTGCCGGAAGACCAAACAAATCAACCGGAATTATTGCTTTGGGTTTCAATTTTCCTTCTGAAATTGTTTTTTTGATTTCATTTTCGAGCTTTTCACAATCAATATTAAAAGTTGATTCATAAACATCTACGAATACTGGAGTTGCTCCTAAAATAGAAATAACCTCAGCAGTGGCAACATAAGTAAATGGTGTAGTAAATACGGCATCTCCTGGACCTACGCCCCATGCCATTAATGGTATAAGCAACGCATCAGTTCCAGATGAACATGAAATAGCATGTTTTACTCCGCAGTAATCTGCTAATTTTTCCTCAAGCTCAAATACTTCAGGGCCCATAATGTATGCACCATGATCAAGAATCTTATTAATTCTTTTTTCTAAAGGTTTTCTGATACGTTTTTGTTGCGTTTTGAGATCTAAAAATTCCATAATTGAGCGATAAATTAATGATTTTATTATTCGAAAGAAAAAAATTAATAAAAAAATTATTTATCAAAAGAGATTTATAAGAGAATGATTGGAATTTTAGCAATGTTAATTAATCGTTTGTTTTTTTGATTTAAATAAGTGAACTTTGCGAAGGGTACTCGCGTGTATCCTGAGTTAATATATTAATATATGAAGATAACCGAGAAAAGGAGTTAACTATGAATCGTTCGATTCTAGGTGCGCTAGTAGGAATCATTATGATTTCAGGCGCTCTCTTTGGTCAAGGTACAATCTCTGGGTCTGTAACAGACGCAGATGGTAATACTTTGCC
>Ga0222718_10000230_pt1 | contig 59726 bp, 54 predicted proteins | sample C33_27DmetaG_FD_165045 | JGI IMG/M metagenome (GOLD analysis project Ga0222718, IMG submission 165045) | Estuarine water microbial communities from San Francisco Bay, California, United States - C33_27D | ecosystem: Environmental > Aquatic > Marine > Unclassified | place: USA: California... | reverse complement strand
GTCGATACTGCGGCTGGCTTCCGCTCACGATTGCACGACCTGGGCCTGTCACGAATCGAAATGGGGGACGAGAAAACCCCCTTTGTCGCCCGCGATTCCCAGCAGACTTATCTCTGGATGGGCCGGTCGGGGAAACCAACCCCCCGTCCAAAGTCCATTACCCAACTCGCATCACCAACACGGGTATCGGCTCGCTCGCCAGTTCCCGTGCCAACTCCCAAGGAGAACCACATGACCAAGAGTTCCACCGCGAACAAAGACGATGCGTCTGAAATCGACCAGTTGATTGATCAAGCAACGGTCATCAAGGGGCGGCTGAAAGACCTGCAAACGGAATTACAGGATCTGATCACTGCCCTGCGCTGACAGAAGAAGCAGGCCAAGCTGGTCCGCAACACGATCGATTCATTGGAGAAACTCAAGACACTGCAAGTGTAACCAACGGCCTGAATATCGAATCCCCAATTTCACAACTTCATTCAGAGGGAGAATCATGATGCCACTCAAACTCAATATCGGCTCCTCGAAGAAAATCGGGGAACCGAATTACGGCAGTAAAGGAGCCAGCGTTAATCTGGAACTCGAACTCGATTCCTCGTTGCTGCAATCACCCGGTCAGCTGCAGGGGCAAATCCAATCGCTGTTCCAACAAGCGCGAGATGCCGTGGAAGCCGAACTGTTCGGTCGCGAATCGACTCCCGGCATGACGCAGAACGGTCACGGCCAGAATGGCTCATCCACCAATGGCAACGGTCAGTACCGGTCATCGAATGGTCGTCGGGCGACTAACAGTCAGGTGAAGGCCATCTATGCCATCTCCAAGGGACAACAGATCGATCTGCCAAGTCTCCTCAGGCAACAGTATCACGTTGATCGCCCTGAGGAACTCAGCCTGAAAGAAGCCAGCCGATTGATTGATGAGCTGAAAGCAGAGCCGGTATCGAATGGAGGTCGCCAATGATCACGGCTTCTCATCACACCAAAGAACGGTCTCCACCCGTGATGCGAGATTACCTGTCCTATTCCCAGCTAAACACCTATCGGAGTTGTCCCCTGCGTTATTACTTTCGTTATATCGAGCAAATTCCTGAGCGGACGGTCTCGTCAGCTCTGGTGTTTGGAACGGCCATTCATGCGGCCCTCGAATACTGGTTTGAAGAACAGTTGGCCGGGAATTCTCGCCCCGATTTTGATCTGTTGCTCGCTGCCTATCAGCAAGAATGGCAACAGCGAGATCTTGGCGGGATTGAATTCGGTAAGAAAGAGAATCTGGACTCTCTCACCCAACTGGCTGAACGTGTGTTGAAAACATTCATCGAGAGCGAGTTCGCCACAGTTGAGGGACAGATACTTGGGGTGGAGGAAGAACTACGGGATTCCATCATCGATGGGTGTCCCGATCTATTGGCCCGTCTGGACCTCATTGTAGAGACTGACGAGGCAGTGGTGATCACCGACTTCAAAACATCGCGTTCCCGCTGGAATCAGCAACAGGCGGAACAAGCCGGTGAGCAGTTGTTGCTCTATTCCGAACTGGTGAAAGAGCTGGTTCCCGGCAAGCCGCTGCAGCTGGAGTTCTTGGTGATCACCAAAACCAAGCAACCGAATTTGGAACGCTATTCCGTGCCAGTCTCTCAATCACGCATAGATCGCGTGCGAACGATGGTTGAGCGGGTCTGGGATGGGATCAACAGCGGGTTGTTTTACCCCGCTCCCTCGCCAATGTCCTGTGGCAGTTGCCCATTCCAGGAACCGTGTCGGAAATGGACGGGGTGATGCGATCACCACATACCAAACGATTTTTTTCCTCAGAAAGGAGCGCGTATGGGTGCAAGACAGAAACTCAATCAATCGCATTTCAACTGGTCGCTGTTTCTGGCCGCTACATTGGGGGTCGCCGCCAGATCATTTTTGCTGTTTGCGGCTGTCCTGATCACGATGCTGGCCACAGGTGTTCATGCCGGAGACGTTCGGATGAATGGTCGAAGCTCCAGATCGGGCCGGCAGCGAAAGCGTTAAACATTCCGGAGAGTTCAAAAGCAACGAGCAAGAGTCACCTTCCGGGTCGCCGAGAGGCGGCCCGGTGGGCTTTTTTTTAGCTATGCCAAGCCTGAGTGCTCGCTGGATGGAGCTGCTTTCCCAAAAATATTATGGAAGCTTGGTGATTATTTGCGCGCATCGGTGATTTACACCTGTGTTAGTTGCGCAAAATCGGAAAGTGCATCCGGTGGATGACACCGATGCGTCTCATACCAGGCATAGATATCTATTTCTGATTGGGTTTCGCCGAGTCTCTACACCGACTTCGGTCCCAGCCAGAACCAAAGACCAATCGTTATTGAGGCAAGAACGACGCCTGCGGCTAAGGCCGACCAGAATCCGAGTCCAATGCGTTCTGAAAAGGCAATCGGAATAAACAATGGCAAACCAAGTGGAACGAGAACGAGGGTTTCGCGGGCGAGCCGCGAGACGGTGGTCATATCCTGATCTTTGTTCCACACGGCCACGAAAGCCACGATGCTCACAATCGGCAATGTCAACAACAACGCACCGAGTCGCGGCAGGCGGTCGGCCAATTCCGACACGCCCGCCACAACCAGACCCGCAATGACAGCTCTCCACCACATGCCATTTCTCCTCTCAGAGCACGATCGTTATTCGACTTCAATCGGAACATCGTACGTTACTTCTTCGGCATCCGGAGCAATAATTCGAAATCGAATGGCCACTGCTTCAGCATCTGCGGGAATCATCAATCCGCCTTGGGCGTAGTGAGCCGGTTCTTCGGGGGTTTCCGGTTCATACACCGTGGGGACTTCCTCGGTGAGAACAGTCTTCCCATCCGTAGTCACGAGTGCATTGAAGACCTTGGCATCGCTGACATCTTCGCCATCCTGAGTGATCGCGACTGCCGGTTCCACTTCCTCACCCGCGTGCAGATGTTTTCCGTGGTGGCCGAGTTTGATCACAAGACCAGCGTGCATCTTCGGTTCACCTTCCCAGACCAAAGCATCGTCTTCGCCATGAGAATGACCGTGACCGTGCGCTTCTTCTTTGAAGTTTCCGGCATAAGGTGTGCCATCGACTTCCGCACTCATCGTTCCTTCATATTCCATGACTGTGGCCAGACCGTCATGCGTTCCCACAAATCGGGAGCAATTCTCTTTGGTCTCTCCTTCGAGCGGCATCGGCAATAGGTCGGCTTGAAGCTGTGGCTCTTTGATGGTCAGCAGGATTTTCTCGGCGTTGATCGGTTCGGGAGTTTTCTCATCGCTGCCGAGCACGTAAACCGTCGCTTCTTTCTTATCGTGATCGACGGTAAATTCGACGTGATACGCGCCGCCTCCCCAATCCGCCAGAGTTCCGCCGTGCGGTCCGGCACCGTGGCTATGCCCCCCTTCGCCTTCGTGGTCGTGTCCGTGATCGGAATTTTCGTGTTCGCCGGAATCGTTCGATGACGTGGGTTCCGATCCGCCATTACACCCCGCAAAGAGCGCGAGTGAGAGCAGAATCGCAAACGTTTTGGGTAACCAGTGTGTCCTTCTCATAGTTGTCTCCTTCGATTTAAGTCATAAACAGTCGATAGTAAATCTGATTCGGAATACTTACGTAGTGATTCCGGATCAGGGGATAATGTGTGCTTGGGAATGTTCCATTTGAGTGAGCTTTACCGCATCCTGTCCGCTGAACTGCCAGAAGATTCCGGGGTGAATCAGGAACTCGCAGAACGTCGACGTGATAAGTCCACCGAGAATCACCGTGGCGACCGGATACAGAATCTCTCGCCCCGGTTCCTGACCACCAAGAACAAGCGGCAGCAGTCCGAAGCCTGCGGTGAGTGCCGTCATGAGTACAGGTGCCAGTCGTTCGAGACTTCCACGGAGAATCATTTCGCGGCTGAACTCTTCACCTTCTTCCTTCATCAGATGAAAATAGTGAGTCACCAGGAGGATACCGTTTCGCACCGCAATTCCACCGAGAGAAATGAATCCAACGAGACTGGCCACGGTCAGCGACTGGTTGGTGATGACCAACGCCAGCACTCCACCGATGAACGCGGTTGGCAGTGCATTGAGAATCTGCAAGACAACTCGAACTGATGGGAACAACAGCATCAGCACAACAAACATCCCCACGACGGAAACGCCAGCCAGCACCATGATCGTGCGGGTTGCTCGTTGCTGACTTTCAAACTGACCGCCGTATTCGATGAAGTAGCCTTCCGGAAGATCGATCTGACTGTCAACACGTTTGGTGATTTCTTTAACGGCACTCGCCAGGTCTCGGTCCTGTGTGTTGCAGCGAATCACCATTCGACGTCGAGCATTCTCGCGGTTGACGGCGTTTGGGCCAGTGCCGGGACCGATGTCTGCCAGTTCACGAAGTTCGATCTGTCCACGATCATTTGGCAGGTCGATTCGTAACCGACCGAGATTCGCGTAGTCGGTGCGGTAATCCTCTTCCAGACGAACCAGCAAGTCAAAGCGTCGCTGACCTTCCAGAACCTGAGAAACCACTTCTCCTTGAAGTGCCGTTTGAACGATGTTGGCGACGTAGGCTCGCGTGACACCGTGGAAGGCGAGATCGTCCGTGCGGAGCTGAATGTGCAGTTCCTCAGTCTGCTTGATCGGTTCAATCACCGGCGGCGTAATACCATCGATGTTCTGCACCGTAGATTTAACCTGCTCTGACAGTTGTTGCAGCACGTTCAGGTCGTCACCGTGAATCTTGATGGCAATCTGGGCGTACACACCGGAAACCATGTGACTGATCAGGTGAGCCAACGGTTGTTCGACTTCGAGGTCGACACCGGGAACTTCCTCACCCAATTCATCGAGCAACTGTTTCAGGATGTCTTCGCGACGATGCTGGCTGTCGGGATTCATACTCAGGATGTATTCGCCTGCATTGACAGGCGAAGCATGTTCATCCATTTCCGCGCGTCCCGTTCGACGCACAAAATGCAGGATGGCACCGTCGGGGTTCTTCTCGGACTTCTGCATTTCACGCAGCTTCTTGTCGATCAGGCCGGATGTTTGATTTGACGCATCCAATGACGATCCCGGCGGCAGCGTCAGGTTGATCTGCACGCTCCCCTCATCGAACTCCGGAAGAAAGTTTCTGCCAAGATGAGCCATCTGCCAGCCTGCAAACCCAACTGCGACCCACGTCAGCAGTAACAACAACGCAGGTTGTGCCATGCTGAGCCGAATCAGATAGCTGACCATCCACTTCATGGACCGCAGCAGGATTCCATCTTTCGCCGCATGAGCGGCTTTCGACTGTGGCAGCAGGTAGTACGACAACACCGGCGTGACCGTCAGCGAAACGAACAACGATGCCAGAATCGAAATAATGTACGCCACACCCAGCGGTGTGAATAAGCGTCCCTCCACTCCCGAGAGAGCAAATAGCGGAAGAAAAACCAGAATCACGACGGCGGTCCCGAATACGATCGCACTGCGGATTTCCTTGCTGGCTTCGTAGACAACCTGAATCGCAGGTCGCGGTTTTTCGAGTCCATTGTTTTCCTTGAGACGCCGAAAGATGTTCTCGACATCGACAATCGCATCATCGACGAGTTCGCCCATTGCGACTGCCAAGCCACCCAGCGTCATCACGTTGATGGAAAGTTGCGTTCCAGAGATGTATCCAATCAATCGAAATACGAGAGTCGTAATCACCAGCGACAGCGGAATGGCTGTCAGCGTGATGAAAGTTGTGCGAAAATTCAGGAGGAACAGAAACAGAATGATGATGACGAGTACGGCACCAATCACGAGTGCCTCACCAACATTGAAGATGCCGCGATCGATGAAGTTGCGGAGCTGGAACAATTCAGGATTGATGGCAATGTCTGCGGTTAGCGACTCTTCTGCTTCCGCAAACGCGTTCTCCAGTCGCTCTGTCAGTCCGCGTGTGTCAACATGGGGTTGCTTGACGACTGTAAACACGACGCCGGAACGCCCACTGACACTGCCGTCGCCACGTTTGAATTCAGCACCTTCGACGACACTCGCCACCTGACCGAGCAGTACGGATCGTTTCTCGTTGGACTTCACAGGGATTTGCCGCAGGTCGTGCAGCACTTTGTACGGCTCGGGACCGAGGCGTCCGAGAACTCGGATGGGGCGTTCCGTTTCGCCTTTCACTGCGAAGCCACCGCTGGTGTTGATGTTGCTGTCTTTGAGAGCCTGTTCGACCTCCTGTAACGTCACGTCATATTCCAGCAATGCGCTGGGATCGATTCGAACTTGGTACTGTTTCCTGTCACCGCCCAGAATGAACACTTCCGCAACTCCCGTCACCTTGAGGACTCTCGGACGGATGATCCAGTCCGCCGTGGTTCGCAGGGACAGTTGACGAGAAGCTTCGCTGGGGAACTCCACCTCATGCAGTTTACCTTCGATGGTAATCATCGCACGAGGCGTCTCTTCGATCTGGAAGAGATCATCGCTTAGGCTTGGTGCCTTCCAGCTCATCTCGTCGACAGCCACGGCCTTCCACGATTCCACACGATTTCGTTCCACAGGTCGCCAGACGTGAATCGTTGGTTGTGCGTCGCCATTCGGAACAAGCTCGGCAATCAGTCCGGTCTTTCCGATGGGATACAACTCGCCATCGTTTGGTCCCTGTTGACGGTAGATTCCGGCAACCACAATCTGTCCCATAATGGACGCGGGTGGCGTCATCTGAGGGCGAATGCCTTCAGGCAGGATTCCGTCGAGCGTAATCAGCCGTTCCTGAACGGTTTGCCGGGCCGACTTGATCTCGGTTGTCCAATCAAACTCGATATAGATAACGTTGAGTCCTGCCGTCGACTGACTACGAACAGCCTGAACTCCATTGGCACCGAGCAACGCGATCTCAATGGGTTGAGTGACCAGCGTTTCGACTTCTTCAGTCGCAAGGCCGGGGCATTCTGTGATAATGATGACTCGTGGGCGGTCGAGGTCCGGAAAAACATCGATTGGCATCTGCGTCGCAAGATATGACCCGTACACCAGCATTACGATGCTGGTCACGACAACCAGCATGCGATAACGGAGGGCAAATCGAATAATGGCGTTTAGCATCGTGCGCTCCTCAATGGCTTGCGTGGACGGTGCCGTCCGCATGAACATGAACGTCGGCACGCATACCACTCGCCGCCTGTGCTTTCAGGACACGATTGAGTGACGCCGCAGCGTTTTGCGCGAGATAGAGACCGGGTGTAACACTACCGTCGTTGGCGATCACAATATTCAGGCGATCTTCGTGCAATACCTGTACGGGAATCCGATTGAACAGATCACCGTTTTGCTGGAACACATATGCTTCCGGCCCCTCACGAACGACCGCAGCACTCGGCAGGACAAGCACGTCCTTCAACTCTTCCACGGGAATATGTAAGCGTATTCGCTGCCCAGGTCGAAACCGCCAGACGACAAACGTCTCACCGCTCTTCTCATACGATCGAGACTGATTGGCGAGTGGAATGAAGAAGTCGAACGTGCGACTCTCTTCATCAATCGAGTTTGACAGGTATCGAATCTCAAATGATTGATCCAGTTGCGGCCAGTTCTCCGGCTCGTCTTCCGCGAACTCAACGGAGATTTTCCAGCCGTTCTGCGCAGCCTTCTCCAGATACGGTGCTTCGCGTTTGAAGGCGTGGCCTTCGAGGTAGAGCGAGCTGTGATTCGCCAGCGTGATCAACAACTCTCCTGCCTGAACCTGCTGTCCAAGTTCGGCGTTCAGTTCCTGCACCTCAAAGGCAAACTCGTCATCATCTGCCTTGTCTTTCTGGAACGAACTCTGCCGAATGGTAACAAGTTGCTCACGCTCCTTGACACGAGGGGGAGCGATCACGTCGACTGTCGAAACAAACTCGCCATTGGCAACACGATCAATCTGCTGTGGATTCAAACCACGTGTCAATAAGTCTTGCCGATGGGCCTGAATGACAGCTTCCTGACGACGCAACTGATTCTCAAAATCGATAATTTTAGAGCCAGGAATACCACCTGATTTCTCCAGTGGCCTCAGTCGCTCAAGTTGCTCCTGCACGATTTCAGCTTCTCGCGTCGAACTGAAAAGCTGCTTCTGTGTGCTTTGCAGGTATTCGCTGAACAACCTGAGCGTAATCAGCCTGTCACCCGGACGAACTGTGTCTCCCGGAAACGCATGTACTTCGGAAACGACGGCCACTGCGGGCGATGTGACACCTCGATCAGATTGTCCGGGGCGATCAACTATCTCACCGGGAACCTGAATCCTCCGCCAATACGTCTGCGGACTCGCTGGCTTCGAAACTAACTCCAGATTTTTCCGTGCCTGCTTGGAGAGCTTAAGGACCTTTGGTTCTTCCACCGGAGCGGATTCGTCTGAGACGCTCTCTTCTTCCTGCTCGGCCTGGAACAACTGCATCCATTGCTGGCGAGTGAGAAAGCCCACCCCAGCAATGAGCGTGACGAAGACCACCTGAGTGATTAATTTCAATAAATTGGAGGAATTCTTCATCGGGAAGCCTCGCTATCATGGAGGAATAACAGCTTCGTATGCTCTTGCTATTGGTCAGAACCCAGCGCATAGACACACGCAATGAGTACATGCGAAAAAACAGCAAATATGGACACGTTCAAAGCAGACGTAACGTGTCGGAGTGTCTAGATCAGCAAGACACCAGAGCGTTCACAGCGCGCAGCATGACACAGAGTAAGTGAAGCCAGTATCACTTCGGATGTCTCTGTGTCGGCAATGATATTGACTTTAATAATGTCATCGGACGCGAGGAGTAAGAGATTGCTGACTATAAAATCAGAGTCCCTGGAAGAGCTGACGTTGATTTCACGATCGATCCATTGAATAAGTTTCGAACCCTCAGAGTCATTGTCGTGATCATCAGACGGCATTTGACCATTGGGTAGGGTAAATTCGAAGCCGAGCAGTGTCACATGCAGATGCGTGATAAGAGCGGTTTCACGTTGCGCAGTGGACTGTTTTGAATGGCTGTTGTGAGACTGCCCATGATCGTGGGAGTGTCCGTGCCGATGATTGTGGGATCCATCGCTGGCGTGGACGCAATGATGGTCGTGAGCTTGTTGCCCCTCATCATGAGCGTGCACAACCGCTGGGGGAGTCAAGCTGCCGAACAGCATTCCCGCTGATAACAGCAGGGCGATCAATTTTCGGTTCAGGCGAGACTTCACGAAACTTCTCCAATGACTTAACGATTAATTCATCTTACGCTGAGAATGACATTCAGGCAATCTGAATGCTGAACTCCAGTCAATAGAAAGGCGAAACATGCTGAAAACAATGATTATTTCTGCATGAGGTTTTCATTCTCTCATCGAATGACCGTCAGGTATCCTCGACGTAGTCTTACAAAATATTGCCTAACGATATCCACGCGAGGAAACTGGGGCTTGGGGTGATTTGAAAAGAACAGATTGTTTTCATTCGCTAATCATCATGAAAATAAGCAGCTTTTACGGATTCCGAGAAAGTCTTCGATCATAGCTCTTTCGCCTCCCAGTGGTGGTCTTCCAGACCGAGGTTCATTTTGAACTCCTTGTAACCGGCGTAGAGAACCGGAACCACAAACAGGGTCAACAATTCGACCGCCATTCCACCGATCACAGGCCACGCCATCGCTTTCGCGACATCCGAGCCGCGACCGGTCGAATAGATGACCGGCATCAACGCGATGATGGTCGTGAACGTCGTCATCAGGCATGGACGTATTCGTTTCATACCGGCTTCCAGGGTGGCATCGCGGATATCCTGAACTGTATTCAGTTCCTTTCGCGTAAAAACTTGATCGAGATAGGTCGACATCACCACTCCGTCATCGACGGCAATGCCGAACAGGGCGATGAATCCGACCCAGACGGCGGTGTTGATCTCAATCGAGTTGATGGAGAGAAAGATCATGCCGCCCGCGAAGGCGACGGGAATCCCGGCGAAAACCGCCAGTGTGATCGGCAAATGGCGGAACTGCAGATAGATGATGAACAGGTTGACCACGATGACGAGCGGAATGACCCATTGCAGTCGCTGATTGGCTTCGATCTGATTCTGAAAGGAACCAACCGGTTTGAGAGCATAGCCCGTGGGTAAATCAATCTCGCCGTTTTCTTGAGCCTGTTGCAGAGATGCTGTCACCGCATCCACCGTTTCCAGATCCCCCGTTTGTCCGGACGGAGAAAAAGAGACGTGTGCGACCAGCCGGGCGTCTTCGCTGCTGATAATTCCCGGTCCCCAGGTGGTTTCCATCGTTGCTAACACGGAGAGCGGCACGACCTCTCCCGAAGGCGTGACGACAGGGAGGCGGTCCAGTTCGTCCAGGCGTTCGCGGATATTCCGTTCGTAACGAACGCGGATCGGATAACGCTCGCGACCTTCCACGGTCTTCGTGACATTCGATCCACCGAGGGCGGCCTCGATGATTTGATTGACCATGGCGGTCGACATGCCGTAACGAGCTGCATTTTCGCGATTCACTTCAAACTCAACGTACGGTTTCCCGAGTACGATGTCGGGATTGACGCTGCCCGAATTGACCTGCGGAAGTTCTTTGAGATGATCGGCGACCTGGAGAGCGGCTTCGGCGAGTCCTTCGAGACTGTCACCGAAAATGCGGATCGCCATCGAGGCTTTGATGCCGCTTTGTAACATGATGACGCGCCCCTCAATCGGCTGCAGAGGCGAGGCGGGAGTGACTCCGGGAAGTGTGGCGATGGCATTGATGCGATCCCAGATATCTGTAGATGTGATTCCTTCCCGCCATTCCGATCGCGGTTTCAGCATCACATAGGTTTCGATCATCGAAGCCGGCGCAGGGTCGAGGGCCGAATCGACGCGTCCGATTTTCCCGAGCACATTTTTGACCTCGGGGATCTCGCGAATCAAGGCGTCCTGAGTCTGGAGCACTTCCATCGCTTGCGAGAAGCTGGCGGCGGGATAGAGCGTCGGCATGTAGAACCAGCTCCCCTCATCGAGGGCGATCCAGTCGTCCGATTCCAGCCCGGTGAAAGTGTGCTTGGCTTCAACATATCCCGGTACTTCGTTCAGATCGGCACCGAGTCGAGCGGCGAAATTCTCAAACGGCTTGAGTACTGTCGGCAGACCAATCCAGGCTCCCGCGCCGAGGATCAGCAAAGTGGCGGGCAAGCAAAGAAACAACCCCTTGCGTCGCAGAAAGAATCGCAACGTCGGTTGATAGAGAGTCAGAATGCCGCGACTGACCGGATTCTTTTCGATGGGACGTAGTTTCTCACCCAATGTCCAAAAACCTCCCACCAACGCCAGGAGAGTGGCCACCACCACTGCAGTCGTATGACTGACCGGCAGTTGCGATGTCACGGGTGTTCCGTAAAAACCCAACGCGACACCGAGCGCACCGGCAATTCCCAATGAGCCAAGAATACGATACGCGAGTTTCATACGGCTCGATGAAAGCAACAAACGCGAGAGCAGCGGCACCAGGGTGATCGCTACAATCAACGCGGCGATGAGTGAGAAGGTCTTCGTCCAGGCGAGTGGTGCGAACAGTTTATAATCGCGACCGGTGAGCATGAAGACCGGCAGAAAACTGACGACGGTGGTCAAGACGGCGGTGACCACAGCGGGAGCCACTTCGCTGGCGGCTTCGTTGATGACTTCGAGCCGACGTTCTGTCCCGCCGGGAGAACCTTCGGCTTCCCATTCCGCTAACGAATCGTAGATGGTCTCGGAGACGATGATTCCCATATCGACCATCGTCCCGATCGCAATGGCAATTCCCGCCAGGGACATAATATTCGCGTTGACGCCAAACAGATGCATGGCGATAAATGCCATCATGACCGCAATCGGCAAAATGATGGCAACGACGAAACTGGCCCTCAGATGTAACAGGAATAACAGGATCACGACTCCCGTAATTAATACCTGCTGGGTGAGCGCTTGGGTCAACGTTCCGACCGTTTCGTTGATCAAGCCGGTGCGGTCGTAGATGGGGCGGATTTTGACACCCTGCAAGCTCGGTTCGATCTGGGCGATCTTTTCTTTCACACGGTCAATAACAGTTCGCGGGTTCTCTCCAAACCGCATCACCACCACACCGCCGACCGCTTCTGTCCCATTCAGATCGATGGCTCCACGACGAAATTCGGGGCCGAGCTGCACGTATCCGAGGTCACGAATCCGGACGGGAATGCCGTCGCGCGAACGAACCACGGTCTCTTCGATGTCGGCGACCGCCTGATCGACATCTTTGTCGGCGCCGATAAATCCTTTCCCGCGAATGATAAATTCCATACCTCCCGACTCGACCGTTTTCGCACCGACATCGATATTCGATTTCCGGACCGCTTCGATGAGCTGGTCGACGGGGATATTATGGAAACGGAGCTTATCGGGGTTAATTTCAATTTGATACTGGCGGACGTGACCGCCGACACTGGCAATCTCGCTGACTCCCGGCACCGCCTGAAGTTCGTATTTGACCACGTAATCCTGAATCGTTCGCAACTCGGCGAGATTCATGTCGTCGGGTGGTTCGAGAACGTAATAGAGGACTTGCCCGAGACCGGTGGCGTCGGGCCCCAGCGTCGGGACCACTCCCTCCGGTAGCATGGCCGCTGCCGTTCCCAATTGTTCGGCGACTCGGGATCGAGCCCAATAAAAATCGGTGCTGTCTTTGAATGTCACCTGCACGAAACTGTAACCGAACAGGCTTTTTCCCCGGACCGATTCCGCTTCGGGAACGGCTAACATCGAGACCGAAAGGGGGTAGGTGATCTGGTCTTCGATATCTTTAGGCGATCGTCCCGGCCACGCCGTAAAGACAATCACCTGATTCTCTCCGATGTTGGGAATAGCATCGATGGGAACGTGTTGCGTGGAATACCAACCGAATCCGATGATCACGGCGGTTAGCACCAGCACGATTAACGGTTCGCGTACGCAGAAGGAAATCAGTGCGCGGAGCATTATTTCTCTCCCTTGTCTTCGTCGTGATCGTGCTTCGTCTGTGAGTCCGTGTTCGCGTCCGGCGGAATCGTCCGAACGAGTTCACCGCAGCTCAGCATTTGACTGCCGTAATAGGGGTTGACCAATTGATCGTCAGCCTGTAACCAGTCGCCTTCCCCCTCCTTCACCATCGGACAGAAAAACTGGTGGAAGGGTCGTTTGGCCTGCGCTCCGCGAAGTTGTGTGGAGAGTGTGACGACGGCGTGACTGATCGGTTTGAATTTGACGCGTGCTTCGCTGATCGAGACGTGATGCAGATGAGCGGCGTTCGTTTCGATGTTCGTGAGAAGAGTTTTTTGTTCCTCCGACAACGTGTCCTGTTCCGCCAGATCGAGGGCGTTCGTCACAAGAGTTTCGACTTCCGTCGCGTTCGGTTTTCGGTCGGCGGCGAGTGCTTTCTGAATATCGAAGTACGATTGATACAGATTTTCCAGCTTCAAACCGGCATCACCTTCAATACGGGTAATGTCGATGGACTCAAATTTCAACGGTTCGTTCCGATACTCGGTTTTCGATTTCCGCTTGTATTTGTTCGGATTGATGACGCTTGGTTTACCCGCCAACTGCATTTGCGAATCGATGAGGAAGTTCCCCGAGGTGGCGACCTTCTCACCCGTCGCGACACCTTCCAGAATGACAGCTTCATCGCGCAGGATTGGCCCCAGAGTGACGTTTCGCAATTCAAAACGTCCCGGTTCAGTCTCGACGTAGACAACGCTATGTTCTCCCGCCATCAAAACTGCAGATCGCGGAATGATTAACGACGTGACTTGCGGGACGGGCTGATCGGCATAGCCGTAACGCCCGGTGGGCACCAGTTTCATGCCACAGATTGGGCAGTCGCCCGGTTCATCTTCGATCACCTGGGGGTGCATCGGGCTGATCCACTTACCCGCGAGTCCTTCGTCATAGACATCACCTTGTGGGCCAATGGGAATTTGAATGGTTGCCTGTGCATAGTCGCCGGGACGGAGTTCTCCGGTTGCATTATCGAATTCGACGCGGACACCGACCGTGCGGTTCTTATCATCGACCGTTGGGTCGATGAACGCGATACGACCTTCCAGTTTGCGTCCGGGCTGCGATGTGAGTACCGCTTCCACAATTTGACCGAACCGAACACGCGAAGCATCTTCCGGATAGAGTTCCAGCATTAACCAGACTGTTGTGAGATTAGCGATTCGGTAAATAGGCTCTCCCGCTGAAATATACTTTCCTTCTTCAGTTAATTTCTCGGTGACCGTTCCGCCGATGGGCGTGTAAATTGTGAGCCGCGATTCCGGTTTGCTCGTCTTTTCCAATTCCTTGATTTGCTCTTCCGTCATTCCGAGTTCGATTAGTTTCTGTCGTGAATTCTCCGCCAGCTTTTTCTGGGCTTCCCGAATTGCCTGCAAGGCTGAATTACTGGTTTTTTCCAGAGTCTTCCGCGCTTCGACATATTCCGCCTGGGCTGAGAAGAGTTGCGGACTGTAAACCACCGCCAAATGATCTCCCTTGTCGACCTCGACGCCGGTGTAATCCGCAAAAAGGCGCTCCACGCGACCGTCGATATAGGCGGCAATCGTCGACTGTCGGCTTTCGTCGATTTGAATCGCGCCGATCGTTTGAATGGTGGTCGACGCCGATTTTTCAGTCGCCTCAGCGGTTTGAATGTTGGCCAGCCGTCGTTGAGCGGGTTCGATGGTGACCGCCAACTTATCGAGATCGGCTCCTTTTGACGCTGCTTCGACCAGTTCCATACCACAAATCGGACAACGCCCCGGGCTGTTCTGTCGAATCTGGGGATGCATGGAACAGGTATAAGTGGTATCGGATTGTGACTCGGAAACGGTTGCCGTCTCACCTCCCGAACCACCAATCCACCCAACTCGTTGAGCCAATCCCAGAAGAACAATCAGCAGAATGCCGGCCCCCAAAAAGAGGCCCAGCGTCATCAGTTGCGAAAACCACCAGGAAACGGAAGCTGCCTCGCGAGTGGATCTGTCTGTTTGATTCGTGGACATTGGAATTGTCCTTTATGATTGTGAAGCATGATGCGCGCGACCGAGTCAAGGAGTCTCGGTCCCAGAATGATCTGAAGAAAATCGGCGCAGCGGAATCTAGGTTTGCCAGACGCAGAACATGATCTGGCGGGAAGTCTCGGCTGAGAGAAGTGAGGGCCGAGGAGAGAGAAGCATGTCAGGACTTGGAGTCGCCACATGAACGCAATCAGAAGTGTCGCCACCGTTTGAAAACTTGCTGAATTCCAGAGTTTTCGTCAATAGTACGGATGGTGGAACTTGATGACTGCAACTGCAGACTTGCGGTTGAATGGTCTTCTTCTGTTGTGATTCACGGCAATGAGGACAAGCGGGAGAATCAGTAACCTCTTGCAAAGCGTGACAGCAGCACACTTGCGAATTGACTTTTGTGTTGTCCTGACACGCGACTCCCACAGGCATCAACGCTGGAGAGAGCGTGATGCTGATCAGTAGCAAGCAGGTCGTCAGTCGCTGACAGGACATACAGATATTCTTTTGAAGACAATGAATATGCCTCTATTGTATGCGCGGCAGGAAGGTTAGGTCAATCGGTGTCATGAAAAAGCCAAACCTGGCACCGTGAAATTCGCTCAAAACTTTCCAAATCAGAAATTTAAAGCCAATTTTGTTAGAATAATCTAAGTGCAATAACAAATCTCTCCAATTCAAAGGGCCTTCATCTCTTTATGAATCATTCCCACAACGACCATTCGAGCCAATATCGCAAAGATAGTCTCACGCTTCCAGGAGCGGTCGCCATGGGAACCGGCGTCATGATTGGAGCCGGGATTTTCGCATTGACCGGTCAAATGGCCGAACAGGCAGGAGGGCTGTTTCCGTGGGCTTTCCTCTCCGCGGCTCTCGTGACAGCTTTCAGTGCGTACACTTACATCAAGATGTCCAACGCCAATCCCTCGGCCGGCGGAATCGCCATGTATCTGAAGATGGCCTACGGCGAAGGAACCATGACAGCAGGCTGCTCTCTGTTGATGTATTTTTCCATGGTGATCAATGAAAGTCTGGTCGCCCGAACATTCAGCAATTATACGCTGCAACTGTTCGACATCGCTGATAATTCATGGCTCATTCCTGCTCTGGCGGTGGGACTGCTCGTTTTCGCCTTTATCGTCAATGTCCTCGGTAATGAATTCATCGGGGGGATGTCGCAGGTCACCGCCTTGATTAAAATTGGCGGCATCGCGATTTTTGCGGGAGTCGGACTGTGGTTATCGGGAGGCTCTTTCCAGAGTTTATCCGTCCCGCCAAAGTCCGTGGAAGGTGGATTTTTGGCGGCCACAGCGCTGGGAATTTTGGCTTATAAAGGATTCACGACAATTACCAACAGTGGAGGTGAACTCAAAAATCCCAAGCAAAATGTCAGTCGCGCAATTATCATCTCAATCTCGATTTGCGTCGTCATTTATCTGCTGGTCGCATTTGCCGTTGCGGGAAATCTGAGTCTCGAAGAAATCATCCAGGCGCGCGATTATTCTCTCGCGGAAGCTGCCCGACCCGCTCTCGGAGAATATGCGGTCTGGTTTACTGTCGGGATTGCCATCATCGCAACAATTTCGGGAGTCATCGCCAGTGCGTTTGCTGTTTCTCGCATGTTGGCCATGTTAAGCGAAATGGGACTCGTGCCTCACAGGCATCTCGGAATGCCGGGTGATGTCCAGAAACATACATTGGTTTACACCATCGTTATGGCAATCGCCTTGGCTGCATTCTTTGATTTGAGCCGCATCGCATCCCTGGGAGCGATCTTTTATATCATCATGGATATCGCTATGCATTGGGGAGTCTATCGCAAGCTTCGTGAAGAAATCGGTGCGAACGGAATTGTCCTCATCACGGCCATCGTCCTGGATGTGATTGTCCTGGGCGCTTTGATCTATGTGAAGGGGATCGCAGATCCTGTCCTGCTGATCGTGGCTGCATGTGGCTTGATACTGATCTTCTTGGGAGAGAAATGGTTCTTGAAATGGAAGCCTGAATTTTTGACCGAACCGGATTTGGGAGAGACAGGAGCAGAGTAATTTCCAGTAATCAACGGGGAGAATTTTACTGCTGAAATAATTCCTGCCCTGCAGCCGCTTCTAACCGCGCATTGGCAGTCGCCAGGTCGCCGATTGCTTTCTGATATTCCAGTTCCAGCATCAACACGCTGCGATAATCGCGGATCACCCGATCAAATTCGACGGCACCATTCGAATAAGATGTCTGATCGGCAGAGAGAGTCTGGCGGGCCTGCGGCAGGATCGTCGATTCGTACAACTTTGCAGTTTCGGCGGCTCGCTGGGCTTCGGTGACGAGATCGAGAATCAGGGCATCATATCGATCACTGATCTCCTGCACGGATCGTTGAGCCGCTTGATGTTTCCAGCCCGCTTCATTGCGGATGGAGTCGTATTTCTCTCTCCACAATGGAACGCTCACCTGCATACCGACCGACCACGGATCCTCGCCGACATTCACGATTCCAGACGGAGGACGGTTGTCGTCGGTGATCAAATAGTTCGCGGAGAACATCACCTCCGGACGACGTTGCAAACGGGCCACGTCAATCCCCCAGCGTGTTGCTTGTGTTCGCAGTCTGGCGGCTTCGATCTCCGGTTGATGCGACAGCGCAGTTTGATGAATCTCCTGAGACGAAAGCGGAGAGATTTTTACATCAATGCTGTTCGGGACTTCGATGGAAGTTTCAGCAGGACGGGCCAGTAATCGATTGATTTCCGCGGCAACGGTATGCTTCTGTTTTCGATAGGTCAACAGGCGCTCTTCAAGTTGCGAGAGTTCCAGAGTTCCCAGCAGGACATCTCCCTGTGAGGCTTGCCCTGTCGAGATTCGTGCATTGGCAACATCAATCAGAGATTGCAGTAACTCCTGATTCGCAAGAGTGCTTTCGATCTGACGGTCGAGAACGTAAAGCCGATACCAGCCCACGCGAACCCCAGACAGAACCCTTAGACGTTCTGCCCGGTATTCCGCTCGAATGGCGAACGCTTCAAAGCAGGCTTTTTGTTGCTCGGCGTTCAGTCGCTCCAACCAGGGAATCGTCTGAGATATTCCAAGATTCGCCTGTTGAGAGCCTGACGCGGTTTCGATGGGATTGCCGAAAACACTGGCACCGATTTTGGGATCGGGCAATTTATCGATGTGATGAGATCGAGAAACCGCTGCTTGATATTCGTGATAGAGTCCCACGAGTCGTGGATTGTGATCGAGGGCGATCTGTTCGAGTGAAGAAAGAGGTGTAATGAGGTCTTCGTTTTCGACCGGTGCCGGTGGGGCTTCTTCATAACTGATGCCGACGAGTTGGATCAGATTCTCTTCACTTTTTACAGAGGGTGCCTCAGAATTCTCAGGTATCGAGTCCAGATGCGAAGGAGGCTTCACTTCAGACGAGTCGGAAATATGCCGCTTCGAGCTCGTAGTGGTTGCACACCCTGAGACCAGTGTCACCAGCAGGACTGTGAATAGAATCTTTTTCTCAGGCCGCATGAAATCCTTCCCTGGATTTTGCCTGTCGGCATCGCCAACCGTTCAATCATCCGTGATTAAAGATGCCGAATTGTTTTTTCGACAGTGATGCTCTCTAGATATCTCTTCGACTCGTGATCGCGGGCATCTGATGGATGACCTGACTTCTCTTTAGATTCCATGAATGCGGAGGTCGGGTTATACGGGTTTTGCGATCTTGGACAGTTCTACTGAGTAAGACGACAAGCATTTTACCCACGTTTTTGGTCACTACGATGGCTGGCTTCGTGCGAATCGTTCGATCACTTAAGTAAAGCCTAACCTAATGACATATCTGCAAAAGTATGAACTTTTGGGGGGTGTGCTACCCCCACCAGGTGAAGGCCACCTGTGTCACGAAGCCTATTGCCGTAACCATTCCGGAATTAAAAAAGAGGACCAGTGCATACCGCCAGTAGTGTCCGATGGTAAAAGGCGCATCCCAACCGCGGGGGGGCATTTGAAAAGTGGCAAAGTAGAGTGCATTCAGTTCGGCTTTGGTCAGGTAATGCCGACCCGCGACAACTCGTTGCGGTCGTGGGAGAGGAAAACGTGGTAATGACTCAATCATGTCCTGCTCCCAAGCCCAGGACATGACGGCTCGCAGATTTTCGCGTGCTTTGTTGGCAGTTCGTCCCGGATTGGTTCCTTCTTGCTCGATCGCGTGCTCATACACCCAGTCCATAAAATCCCGGACTGATTTCCGGTCTATTTCAACGAGAGGCGTGTCAGTTCGCCACTACTTCCAGTTTCTGAGGGTGGCACGATATTCCTCCCGCGTGCCTTGCGACAGGTTTTCGGCTTACAGATACGCTTCGATGGTTGTTTCCAGATTAATCGGCATGATTTGGTCTCCCGAGCCGCCGACCACAGCTCCGATGCCCGCTCTTGCCAGCCTCTGTTGGCGTCCTGCACGACCGCCGAATGTTTCCGATTGAGTGTCGCCGCCATCACTGCTGATTCTGAGAAGGCGATGGCGTATCGGCCGATTTGCGCTGCATGATGACCCGCACGCGCTGCGGGACGATTTCGACGGGCGTCAGTCCTTCGGGCAGCCCTTCGAGATTATTGGAGTCGATGAACAGATAATGCCAACCTTCAGTGGGGGGCGGAAGCGGGACGAGCTGCAGCAATTTCCCGGCATCGAGCGACGCAAACGCATGTGATGGGCCGATCAATGTGATTTCGACTTTGGGCGTGTCGGGCTGGCTGACCGACCACCCGGCGGGCACGTCTGCGATGGCGACGGGGATGTCGAACGTTTGCTGAATGCTTTCGGCGTTGGGCGTCGAAATCGTCCCCCACAAGATCACGGCAATCGCCACGGACGCGAATGCGTTACTCCACCCCCGCAGCGAGTACAACGACAACTGCGAGTGATTCTGGGGCGGGTGCCGATTGTCGAGAAATTGTTCGAAGACTTGGGCACATTCGGCGGCGGAATCGAGTTTTCGAAGTCGCCCCGATTCGGCGTAACTGATCGTGCCGCGCTCTTCGGAGACGACCAACACGAGCGCATCGCAACGTTCGCTCAGTCCCACTGCGGCGGTGTGGCGAGTCCCGCGGTCTTGGAGTTCCTGGAAATTGGTGGACAGCGGAAGATGCGCCGCGAATCGTTCGAAACGGTCACCTTCGATGATGATCGCACCATCGTGCGCGGGGGAAGCGGGATTGAATAAGCTCAAAATCAATGGGACACTCACCCGTCCATCGAGGTGGATACCTCCTTGCACGTGGCGGTCGACGACTTCGCGGCCTTGCAGAACAATCAGCGCTCCCGTTCGCGATTCGGCCAAAATCTCGACGGCCTCGCAGAGATCGGAGATGAGAGTGTCTGCCTCCCGCGCGCGGACGATTCCCTTTTTTCCGCGTCGCGAGGTCAGCCGCTCGATGGCACCTCTGACCTCTTCCTGGTAGACGATGAGAAATCCAAGAATGAGAACGGTCACGCCGACCTCGAACAAGGCGAGCGTCACATACATTTGCAGCCAATGAGCCAGTTCGTACAAAACCAGGACCGTTGCCAGCAACACAATGGCACTTTTGGAACCGCGGCGTCCGAGCCATGTTAGCGCGAAATAGACGAGACAAGCCACTACGGCAATGTCCACGGCGTCGGCGACGCGGAACGTGCGAACGAGCGGCGCTCCAAGGTTGGTCAGGAGTTCTCTCATGTTTCCCTCTGATTCCGATACTAAGATCCTGTCGAACCGACGTCCGACACACGAACAGCAACTTTATTTCCTTCTGCATTATACGATGGGCCTTCGAACGAGGAATAGCGGAAGCTATGTTGGGAACAATCGAAACGGCTCGTTCCGTTCGCGCACCGGCGTCCGAAAACTGCTATAGCGTGAACGGTTTTTGGAGCAAAACCGGAAGCGGAGACGGAGATTGTGATGGTCGAGACCTTTTTTCCCAAGGGAGAATTTTGATCACTTCAAAACCTCATCGGTGAAGGCCACCTGGGTCGTTTGAGGGATTTCCCTTTCTCCATCCGGTGGGATAGACCTGTGTTGCGAAGCGATTTTCCGTAAATATCACGGGTGGATGACACCTGTGACATTTGCGTGAGATTGGAAGACTGCGTCGGGCAATGAAACCGCAGCAAATATTGGAAAATGAATCCGTGCAGACAAATTTATACCAATTCCTCCAACATCGGCCACTCAGATCGCGATAACAACATACTTCTGGCCCGCATTCATTCTCGGCTTCGCGTTAGCTTCGAGTACGATTGGCCTGTGGTTCTGGCTGGGCGAATCACAGTGACTGTCAACTCCTGCGTCCGTAAAACCGACCGACACGACGGCAATACTCTCGATAGGCGTCTCCATGTAATTCTTCAAGCCATGATTCTTCAGCCAAGGGTGTCAGCGCAAACGCTATCATTCCGCCGAGACAAAGTGAGATCGTCCAGACTGAGGCAGATAGAATCGCCCACCCGCCGATAATAGCGATGTCGCCAACGTACTGGGGATTTCGGCTGTAACGATAAAGTCCGTCTGTCACCAACGGCCCCTTGCTACCTGATGTTGTCTTGAGGCTCAGTTGCCTGACTCCGGCCCATGCGAGGACATTCCCACCAATAATCAGCGTTACTCCGACAGACCACCGCACTATGTCGGGCCAGCCAAGGCTGTTCCAGTCAAGCAGGCCAACCGCAATAAGTCCGCCGTATGAAAGAATTGTCAGAAACCAGACAAAATAGTACTGCCAAGTCTGTTGGGCTGGAGGTGGCCAGATGCGTTTTTCCGGTCGCATGATCGAATACACGAGAATCACGAGGATGCCCGTGAGCAGTACGGTTGTCAGGATGAATAAGATTAATAGCATGTTGAAATCTACACTCGATTCCTAATGGTCGGCGATGACCTGTTGGTCTTCGCAGTCATCACCGACTCCGGTATATTCAAACTCTAACGTGGAATGTTGAATGTGAAACTCATCAATTAAGCAATGCTTGATCTGTCTTTTGATAGATTCCAGCTCATTGGGATTCCCTTTTTGCAGGACGACATGTGCTTCCAACGCTCGGTGCTGCTCATCGAGTTCCCAGATGTGGACATGATGAATTCCGCTGACCCCGTCAATCTTCTCTACTTTCTCAATCAATTCACTCAAATCGAAATCGTTAGGTGTGCCTTCCATCAAGACACGAGTGGCTTGTGGAAGCATTTTGAATACCTGCCATAAAACGTAACTTGCAATGAGCAAAGTGATCAACGGATCGACCCAGTACCACTGCTTCCAGATGATGGCTGCGGCACCGATCAGCACCGCAACACTTCCAAGTGCATCGACAATGTTGTGGATGAAGGCGGCCCGAACATTCAATGATCCGCGACTCATCGTCCATAACAGTAATGCCGTGGCAACGTCGATGACCAACGCCAACACCGCCGTGGCAGCCATGAGCCAACCAATAATTTCTTGCGGCTCAATGAATCGCAGGATGCCTTGGTAGACCAAGTACAATCCGATAACAGCCAGTAATATCAGATTGATTAAGGCACCAATCATTTCCGCTCGACGGTAGCCGAACGTGTAACGCTCATTCGCATCCTTCCTAGAGACACGACGAGCAACGAAAGCGATCAGCAGTGCATTGGCATCATTGAAATTGTGTGCCGCATCGGACAGCAATGCCACGCTGCCAGAGAAAATACCGGCAACAACTTGACCGACTGTGAGAATCTGATTCAGGATCACCGACCACAGCAGTCGCGAATCGCTGACCGCTACCAGTTCCTTGCTGCGGCTGGCACCGTGCGAATGATCAGAGTGGTTTGAACCACCAGTTGTAATGTCTTCATCGGATGAATTCATAGTTGGATAGCCATTGAGAGTGTATCACGCCTGAATCAACAATATGGCTACGCGCCATTCTCGCCTTATCAGTCATCACACTCTTCTTTGAGTTCAGTCCTAAGAGCCTTGTTCAGTGTTTGATTTAAGAGCCAATGATATTGAACTCTAGTTTCGGGATAATCCAAAATCGATGCCGAGAATACTAATCAAGAGTGAGCATGATTTTTTGCTCTTCATGAATCTGATGTTGGTGCTCATCGGTCATCGATGGGGTGATCGGGGACAACTTTTCGAAGAACTTCTCATAACATTCTTTGAGTCGTGGGCCTGTTATCAATCGTCTGTCCAAGTGTGAGAGTGGTGTCAGAAATTCGATTCTGGGGTGCTCATCCGTGTTGAATACCGGTTGGGGATGAAGTTTCCAGGAGCCAATAGAAAGCAGGCGGAGCCTCTCAGGGTTTGAAAGCCATGAGTCATTTGGCTCAAGCTTGGCATTGAGCCTCTCAAGACGTTCTTCTAAAGCTGGTTTTAGAAGTTCCAAAGATTCTTCCGAACCGATGAGTGCAATCATCGGTTTATTCGGATTCAGATGTCCCCACCAAAGAGTTGTCTGAGGAAAAACCGAGGCGAACGTATCGGTAATCATTTGAAACTCCTGGAGCCCCATTTGGTACAGCGGTAACCACTGGCAGTAAAGTCCGTTGACTCTCAAGCGAGTTTTGGCTGACTGAAAATGCTCCTGAGTGTAGAGGTACCCAGTTTGGCTTTCCCACGGCACGAACAGGTCAGAAATGATGACATCATACTCATCCTGATGAGAGAGAAGATCGTGCCGAGCATCGTCAATTCGAATTTGAACTCGAGAGTCCTCAAACAGTTTCTGGTTCCCCTCTCCCAGATAAGAAGCAGCCTCGACAACTTCGGGAATCAGTTCCACGATGGTGACGGAGACAATCCCCGGATAATCAAGAGTTCCAGCAGCAGTGATTCCGGTCCCCAGGCCGAGGTGTAAGACTTTCTTAGGAGAAGCATGCAAAGTGAGGGGGAGGAGCGCTTGACGCCGCTCTCGAACCGAATCATTTCCCGTGGAACCATGTCGATAGTGAAGGTTTTGTCGAACCTTGCGTGCACTGGTCTTCTCATTCTGGACAACATCGATCCATCCATAGGTTGACTCCCAGCGTCTGAGTAAAGTCTCATCGGAAGAATAAGATTGTTCCCAATGTTGCCCCCCGGACCAGAGGAGTGCGATCGCCGGAGTGGATATCAGTATCAGAATGGCACCGGAGATGCGTTGTTTGTTTTGTATGAGCTTCGCAACCGCTAGCACCAGGAAAATAATCGAGAGAACCGCAAACGAATGCCAGAGTCCCAGGAAAGGAAGCAGCAGAAATCCGGCAGCGATTGCCCCAAAACCGGACGACAAAGAGTTGGTCATGGTGATCGTCCCTAACGCTTGCCCGTGAAGCTGATCGGAAGGGATCAACTTCCATAATGCCGGTAAGAGCATTCCGAGTACGACCACAGGTGGAGAAATAACGCTGGCGGTCAGCCAGAAGCTGCTAAGCAGGTATGTTTGGAAGTTATCCGTCAACGGAAAATAGTTGAATCCGGTTCGTTCAACGAAAACGGCAACAGAGATCGGTAGCAACAATGTTCCGAGACTCGCGCTGACTATCAATAATGCATCGACGGTAAGGTAGCGGAGTAGAAGGGGAACGAGCAGAGCGGCAAGCGACAAGCTCAAAAGGAAAACAGCAATGATGAGTCCGAAGGTGTAGGAACTATTATGAAACACAAGCGAAAAGAGTCTGGTATACAAGACTTCCAAAGCGATAACCCCGAATCCGGACAGCGCTGCGATAGAATTCAGCTCCCAACCTTGATTTCGATTCGTGGGAGATAACTTTGAAGTCAGTGTACGATCAGCGGAATCATGTCTGCGGAGACTTCGACTCATGCCCCAAGCAGAGATTCCAATAACAACTCCGAGCATCGCAGCGAGATCGCTACTTCCGCGCACTCCTGCCGAAATCAGCAGAAAGAAAGTGGTCAGCACGATTCCAAGACAAGCTCCCAGAGTATTTAACCCATAACAAAGGCTGCTCCAGACATACTGTTTTCCGGGGATGAGTCGATAACTTGCAGAGATCAAGGGGAATGAGGCTCCGAGAGCCAAGGTGGCTGGCAGGAGAATCACGAATGCCATTATGGCGCGAGAGGCTGTCTGGTATACGACGGAGGAGGACGACAGTAGCTGAACAACTGGGGAATGCTCCACAACTTCCAAAATCCGAGGAATTAAAAAGGCCCATGCTGCGGCGATGAGCTCGACAATGGCGTAGGAACGCAACGGAACGGTACTCAGCGAAAGACGACCTCCCACAAAGTACCCGATTCCTAATCCTGTGAAATAAGCCCCCAGAACCACAGCAGCGGCTTGCTCTGAATGCCCGAATAACAATCCAAACTGGCGATTCCACGATACTTCATAGGCCAATGCGACCGCACCGGAGAGAAAGTAAAGGCTGCCCAGCGCAACGCCGGACAGCCTTGTACAATCAACAACGTCAAGTTGTTTTTTGCCGAAGTTTGGTTTCAATGACTGAACGTGGTCCGACTCAGTCATGAGCGTGTCCATGGTCATGATCGTGGTCGTGTGCAATCTTGCCCGTGTACTGCTTGCCGTCGATTAAGACAACGAGCTTTGCCGCGGCACCTTCTTCATGTACATGCTCAGAGAGCTCTGCTTCTGAGGACGAAAACCGACTTGACTGCCCCTTGGGATCCCCTTCATTTGTGGAGGCGTTGAGCTTGAACTGCTCTGGATTACCGTCATGCACAACGTTCACGACGACTTCAGTTGCTTCGATGGGTACAGCCGTCTTGGCGTCACTACCGAGAATGTAAATCACAATTTCTTCACCTTCAGAATGAACGAGCTCAGCGTGATATTCTTCATTGCCGAGTTCGATTAAGTCCCCACCGTGTGGACCGTGAGTTGGATGAGCGTGTGCCCCCTCAACCGTTGCGGGTGGCGGTGAGGTTTCTACGTCTGACGTATCCGATGTAGCGGCATCGCCGTTACACCCCACACCGGTCAGCATGAGAACTACAGTCATGATTGCAATCGTCAATGTTTCAACTGTCTTCATGGTTATACTCCTGGTTAGGGTTATCTCAATAGGTAGAATTATTAACTTGGAAGTTGAATCAGGGCTCTGCTTAGTGGGCGTGACTCGTTTTGAATCCTGTTCCTTTGAGCCATTCCTGCCAAGCGTGTGCCGTGTCATGCGACTCGAACTCGACACTCATCGCGATCGGACAGCGAAACGAAATGACATTCCCGTCTTCTTTCACTTCACATCCCAGTCCTTGAAATACAGCCGCAGCACCACTCGCTGCCGGCTTCGATTCGTGCTCCTGAGTGATCCATTTACTGAGTTGGTAGGAGATAATTTCGTGGTTCGCCCCGTCTTCGTGGCTGTGATCGTGGGCAGCATTGGCGGGATGCCCATGAACTGTCTGGAATCCGGCTCCTTTCATCCAACCTTGCCATTGATGTGCTAACTCATGATTGGCAACAGTGAGTGCATTCCAGTTCGCGCACTGATACGTCACGTCAATATGATCGCCGTGTGACTCGGACGAAGCCTCACAGCCGAGTTTTTTGACTGTAGCCAAGTGTTGCTCGGCGGTTTTGGAATCATCAAAGTGCATCGTCTTTGTTTTCACGAGACGATACGCGATCGTCGCTTTTTGGTCAGGCGACTGTGCTTGTAAGTGCGAGCTGACAACAGCCACAACAATTACCGACAGTAAAAATGGATTCTTGAAACTGATCATCGTAGTCTCCTTCATAATTATAAGAGGACTGAGGCCATCCTGACCTCGTCTCCGAAATATTAAGTCGCGTGCTCAACCGACATTAGCGGAGCAGGTTATGGATGAACTTCATGTTCATCCACGAGAGGTACTTCAGTCTGAGATTCGCTGACAACACGCTCGGCTTCTTTGATGCCAAACATCAGGAATAAGGCAGGGTGAACAAAGAAATCCAGCATCGTGGAACTGATTAATCCTCCGAGAATAACGGTTGCCACTGGATAAAGAATTTCCTTGCCCGGCTCGCCCGCGGACATCGCTAACGGGACGAGTCCAATTCCGGTGGTGAGTGCCGTCATCAAAACGGGCGCGAGCCGTTCAATGCCAGCACGAACGATCATCGATTTGGTCCAGTCCTCACCTTCATACTTCACGAGGTGCAGGTAATGATTGAGCAACAAAATACCATTGCGTGATGCGATTCCGGTGAGGGAGATGAAGCCGACCATAGCGGCAATCGTCAGTGTCTGTCCGGTGAGGACCAGGGCTGCGACCGAACCGATGAACGCCATTGGCAACGCGGCCATCACCTGTAGAGATAGATTGACCGACCGGAACATGGTAAACAGGACGAGAAAGACTCCGATCATGGAAACCAGAAATAACACCGACAACACCCGGGATGCGGATTGTTGACTTTCGAATTGCCCACTGTATTCCACAAAGTAACCAGACGGTAGTGACTCGACGATAGGTGCGGCATTCGCCTGAATGTCTTGAACGACATCGACCACACCACGATCGGAGACATTACATTGGATCACAATGCGGCGACGGACATTCTCCCGTTGAATCGTGTTCGGGCCACCTGATCGATAGACTTTGGCGACCGCTTCCAGTGGGATCTGTCCTCCTTCTGGAAGTTCGATCACAAGGCGTTTTAATCGATCGAGGTCTTCGCGGTACTCTTCGCGCAACCGAACCATCAGATCGAATGTTCGCTGTCCATCGAGAACCTGAGAGACAACTTCGCCGTTCATTGCCGTTTCCACAAACTCGTTCACATCGGCGATCGATAAGCCGTTCAGTAATAATTGATCGCGATTGATCTCAATCCGCAATTGGGGAATAATTACCTGAGGTTCGACCATCAGGTCGGTCACTCCGGGAACAATTTCCATCTCGGCTTTGAACTGTTCCGCTTTCTCTCGCAAGACATCCAGATCGTCGCCGTAGATTTTAATACCAATTTGTGCTTTGACTCCCGACAGCATGTGCGAGATGAGGTGGGCGATCGGTTGCTCCACCGCAGTGACAATACCGGGAATGTCTTTCATCGCTTGGCGAATTTCGTCGAGTTGTTCTTCGCGCGAGCGAGATGAGTCTGGATCGAGTTCGATGATGAATTCGCTCATATTTACCCCCTCGGCGTGTTCATCCAGTTCGGCGCGTCCCGTCCGCCTGACGAAACCGACGATGTCGGAAATCTCCTTGAGTCGGGATTCGACCGTTTTGGAAATTTCGTTTGATTTGTCCAGCGAAGTCCCAGGAGGCAGAACGACATTCAGTTGTACCGACCCCTCGTTAAACGGGGGCAGGAAGTCTCGGTCCAAATTGACGACAAATAGTCCCGCCAAAGCGACCGCCAACATCGTGACGGTTAAATTCAAGCGTGGGAAAGTCAGACTGAATCGAATCACTTTGTCTCCCACCCATTTCAATCCGCGAAGAAAGAATCCATCTTTTTCCTCTTCCGACTCACCGGCGGCAGCCCGAGACGGATTGCCGAGCAACCAGTACGAAAGTACGGGAGTCACCGTCAGAGAGACGATCAAAGAGGAAATGATGGAAACAATGTAGGCGACCCCCAGAGGGGCGAATATCCGACCTTCCATTCCCGACAGACCGAACAACGGGATGAAGACGAGAATGACAATCATCGTGCCGAAGACGATTGAGTTCCGCACCTCCACGCTCGCCTGAAAGACAACCAGTAATGGATGTTTGGGAGAACCTTTGGCTCTGTTTTCCTTGAGGCGTCGAAAGATATTTTCAATATCAACAATGGCGTCATCGACGAGTTCACCAATTGCGACCGCCAATCCTCCCAGAGTCATGGTATTGATCGACAATCCGAAGAAATGAAAAACAATCGCCGTCATCACAATCGAGAGCGGAATGGCGGTCAGCGTGATCATTGTCACGCGAAAATTCATCAGAAACAGAAACAGGATGATCACGACCAGCACACCACCGTCCCGCAGCGCTTCGATCACGTTTTCAACGGCTCGGTCGATGAATGATTTCTGCGAATAAACCGGAACAATTTGAATGTCTTCTCCCAGTGTTAGCTTAAGTTCCTCCACCGCGTCGAGTACCTCATCGGTAACCACGACGGTGTCCGCGTTCGGCTGTTTGTTAATTGTCAACACGACCGCGTCTCCTCCCGAGAACGTGTTACCATCCTCGCGAATGAACGCCGCGCTGTCTCCTCGTTTGACTTGGGGGCCTTCCTTGATTTCAGCAATCTCCGCGAGAGCGACCGGTCTCCCCTCGCGTATTGTCACCACGACTTTTTCGAGATCTTCGACGGTTTGCACCCGTCCCAACGCCCGCACGAGCAACTCGTTCGGGCCTTGTTCGTCAAGATACCCACCGGTATTGTTCTGGTTACTTTCACTGAGAGCTTCTTTGATCTGATGCAACGTGACGCCGTAACGGAGCATTGAGTCGGGGTCGACCAGTACCTGGAACTGCTTCCGCCCGCCTCCCATCGTGAAAATCTGGGAGACGCCGGGAATTGTGAGTAGCCGTTGACGTACGATCCAATCGGCTTTGGTTCGTAGTTCGAGCGGATCAACCTCCGGATTGTCACTCCACATTCCGAGCATCAAAATCTGGCCCATGATCGAGGAAATCGGGGCCAGGGTTGGTTTGATTCCTTTCGGCAGTCTTTCGGAAACAAGTTGCAACCGCTCGGCAACGATTTGTCGGTCGTTGTAAATGTCGGTCCCCCATTCGAACTCCACATAGATGACGGAAATCCCGACGCCCGAGGAACTTCGAACATCCATCACACCGTTTGCACCATTGAGAGAAGTCTCCAACGGAAACGTGATCAAGGTTTCGACCTCTTCGGGAGCGAGTCCCGGTGCTTCCGTCATCACCACAACACGTGGGCGATTCAGGTTCGGAAAGACATCGATCGGCATCTGCGATGCCTTCCAGGAACCGTATCCCGTAAAGAACAAGGCAATCGCGATGATCAGCAGGCGTTGTCGCAAGGCGAAGCGAATAATGGCATTTAACATGTCGACCTCATATCGTTGATTTTCAAAAAATCGAATCGATGCGGTTGGTGGAGAGATTTTTATGATTGCTGAAATCGCGTTCGTCGCGTCCACAACAAACATGTAAACGATCTAGTGCGAGTGGCCGGCGTGCGGATCAACTCCGCCTCCGGATTTGTTCTTGAGTGCCATTTGCATTTGATGGGCGCCACGTCGAGCGACGACATCCCCGGGGAACAGTGCACCATCATTTGCGATCACAACAGAACGTTGATCTTTGTGTTTCACATGAACGGGAACTCTGTCGAAATGATCGCCGTTCTGCTGAAAAACAAAATACTCCGCCCCCTCCTGTGTGACGGCGTCAACCGGCAACACAAACTGATCCTGCCATTCCTCTACCGGGACAAGAAGTTGCAATCGCTGACCGGGACGATATCTCCAGGTGATGAAACGTTGGTCGCCTGAATTGCTCTCATCTCTGACAATCGTGTTTGGTAATCGAACGAAGAAGGAGAGCGTGCGAGAGTCGGCGTTAACCTGGTTGGCGATGTATGCGAACGGCAAATTTTCCACGATTTCAAAACCAGTTTGACTTTCAAACATCGCTGAAGCGGTCCACTGTTGTTGCATCGATTCGGTCACCGCACGCGCATCTCGTTCGAAGGCTCTGCCTTCGATATAGAGTTCCTGGTAATCAACCATCTCACAAAGCGTTTCCCCCGCAACGACTGATTGCCCTTTAAGAACGTGGAGTGTCTCAAGAATGAGCGGAACCTGCTCCGGTTCTTCGTAGGAGATTTTCTGAACTCCCCGATCGGAGAACTTGAATTCATCTTCGGGATGACCGTCCACAGAGGGGGCAAAAATCTTGAGTGATTTCAGCAGTGATCGATTTTTGGCCAAGTCCGCAATCTGTTCATCACTTAAGCCATGTAGTTTGAGCGACTCTTTTTGTGCGTTGAGCAAGGCTGTTAATTTGTCACGAGCGTATTGTCGTTCCAGGACGACTTTACCTGCAACGGCTCCCGAACTTGCGACTCCTTCCAGTCGTTTCAGTTCTCTTTGCTCGACATCCAGTTCCCCCAGAGTTTGTACAAATTCTGTCTGTGTCTCGACCAGATCCTCATGAGTCAGGCGTATCTCGAACAGCAAGCTGCCCGGGAGAACCGCTTCTCCTGTCACAGCATGGACGTGCGAGATAATACCAGTCAGCGGTGTTGAGACTTTGATTCGAGTGCGACCGGGGCGTTCCTGTATGATTGCCGGAACCGAAATTGTTTTACGAAAGGTTTCGAGTTGAAGCGGTTTCAGATACTCGTTCGTAAGTCCGAGATTCAGCATTGCTTTCTCAGACAGGTCGAGTGAAACCGATTCGTCGTGCGGTTGACCATCCTGGTGCTGTTCATCACTGGAGTCGGTCTGTTCACCATTCGTCGAATGTTGACCTTGAACAGTTCCCGCGACCCAGTGAGAAAGCGGCTGCCACCAGATCCCTCGGAACACAATTGCCATGACGACAACGATCACTGCCATTGCGGGAAACGCCCACTTTGTGATGGATTTCAGCTTTTGAGATGACATTGTTTTCTCCTCGCGCAGCCGCATCCGGGGCTGCAAATCTGTAGAGGGTAGACACGCTTTCCACTAATGAACGGCGTACGTTCACCTGAAAAAGCGAAGGAAATCTGAAGCAATCAGATATGCACAGCAGTCGCGAATTAGATCAACCACAATTGATTGATCGCGCAGCGGTCGATTGAGCAAAGCGGGGTTCGCGCCTCGGGACTGAGGCCTCCCCGTTGCGAAGCCATCGATTCGGAAATGCCTCTGCTTTCGGGAACCAGAAAAGGAAGCATCAGCAATTTAGCAGGACTGAAATCTTCAATTTCCACCGAAACCGTTTTAATACTGACGCAGTCTCCCGTACCACAATGTTCGTGATGATGACACGGTTCAGGCGATTCGGACGTGGATTCACGGTCAGAAGAATGTTTATGGTGTTCTTCGTGACACGAATGGTTGTGAGAACATTCGCTTAATGATGACGTTTTCGTCTCGCATTCCTGATGATCGTGGTGCCAGCAACATCCCCCGATGCTATGCCAAAGCATCGCCAGGCAAGTCATTGTTGAGAGAAGTTGTGACATTGTACTAATCCAAAAAGTCGATCTTCGAAAATGAGACGCTAATCGTATATCAGGAAAGAATGTAAATTCAGTCAAGATCAATTACAAAAAAATTGGATATTGACACACCCCTACTGTCCACTTAACGCTTGTCCCCGAAGCGAGTCGTCGCGTCCGTATTCGACCGGTGCAGTCAAACCACCAGAGAGAAGTAATCCTTCAATTCGGGCATTGGCAATCGCCAAATCAGCTCTCGCTTGTACATAGGAGAGATTGGTCTCAAAATAGGTACGACGAGCGACCAATACCCGCAGAAAATCGAATTCACCAGCGATGTAAGCCTGTTCCGAGAGGTTCATGCTCTCTTGAGATTTCGGCAGAATCGTACTGGCATACTGATTCACGGAAACAAGAGATTGATGATATGTTCGCAGGGCGTTCACCAGTCGAGAGCGAATTGCTAGCTTTAAGCGAGCAACATCTTGGGAGGCTCGGCAGTAGTCGGCGTACGCCGCTTGAATGTTGCCCTGGTTTCGATTGTGAATCGGCAGCGGAAGACTCAACTGCACGTTGGCAAAGTTCTCACCGATTCCATTATCCCGTCCGACTCCTAACTGACCCGTGATATTAGGAATGGCCTGAATGTCCTGACGTTTCATCTGTGCTCGGGCAGTATTGAGTCGAGCGTAAGCGGTCTGCAGTTCCGGGCTCGTGTTCAGCAACTCCTGATACAATGTCTCAAAGTCTTTCTCGTCCAACTGTTCGGGAAGTTGCCCTCGCAAACGTCGAGGCGTCATTTCGGTCAGGCCGACGACAGCCACAAGAGCATTCCAGGCGGCTTGGTATTCCACTGCCGCTCTCTGCCGAATGATCTCAATTTCGCTCAATTGGATTTCTGATTGCAGGACATCCGGTCGGGCTCCTTCCTGAACGTCAAATCGTTCCTGGGCAAGATCCCGGCCCTTCGTTGCCACTGCGAGAAAGTTCTTTGCGAGTTCCAGGCGACGTTGTGCTGCGAGGGCTTCGTAGAAACGTATACGCACATCAGTTCGAACTCGATATCGCTGCGTCTCCACTTCCCAGAGGATGGATTGATAATCCTGATCCAGAACACGGCGATTGGCCTCCAGTTTCCCGCCCGTGATAAACGTCTGACTGACAAAAGCACCTTGCAGACCGGCGCTGCTGTCACTACCCATTTCCTCCCCGAAGTACCCGATCAGTGGGTTCGGCTTCAAACCAACTTGTGTTCTCAATCCGGATGCTTTGTGTGCTGTCGCGCTGGCTTGCTGGATCGACGGATTGTGCTTGAGAGCCAGTTCCACGAGTTCTGGTAATCCGACACTTTGTGATTCACCATGTTCGGTACTCTCCTCCGGTTCTGGCAGCGGAAGACCTTCCGGCTCCCGGAGATATGAAGCCTCGTATGTCGAACTCGATGACGATTCGAAATCGACGGGCAGAATCTCAGCCGCGAGTTTTATGGGCGTGTCCGAATTCTCGATGAAAGTCTTCTGCACGTCGAGTGGAATGTCGTTCGCCCGAACATCCCCGAGAGAATTCTTTGTATCGGCAATGGAGGTCGACTCCTTGACATCGACAAGTTCCCGAGAAGTCTGCGGAGGGTTGGGTAGTTCCGTCTTGGCATAGTAAGTTCCCAACGTTCCACAACCGATGACGAATGTGGGGACGACAACGAGACTGGACTGAATGAAATAGTGACGAAACTTCATGGCGACTCTCCGGCAAAATGAGATTGAACGATTGAATTAGACAGTTCATTGTGACGGATGATTTAGAGCAGCAGGCGCATGGCACGAACGTGCGGGAGGAGCTTCCATTCGCGATCAGCTAACCCGTCGACCGTTTCTTCGGAGAGTGGGCTCGAACAAAGTCGTTCGGTCTGAAGGCATTGTAACTGTAACCGGGAGGATTCCTGCTCCCATGAAAACGATGTGTCGTTGTGGCTGTAGAAATCTTTGGGAGCCTCGCAGAGAGGGCAATGCGAGGGTTTGGGCGGAGAATCTGTTTCCCCTGGCTCAGGCTTTCCCGCAAGTGGACAGTAGCAACAGCTCTTTGCCGTCTGTGAATTATCTTCATTGTTAACGGAAGATTGCTCGCATTGGCCCGACAAGACGCAACAAGGGACGCAAACCTGAAGCAGGAATGTGCACATCAAGATTGCGTTGAGTGAAAGCCGAAACAACATGGAACTGTTTCCAGTGATTAAATCCAATCCTCGAAAAGTGGCTTTTGCCACTTCAAGATGGAATCGGATATAACGATGGTAAAGATTGATATCTGTTCCCGGATCAGACGGGTGAGGGGAGAAATGCCGATCAGCCAGCCTCACAATCCTTGTAATCCGCACGCATTCTCGATTCGGGACGGGAGCTGATCCGACTGCCCTTAACGAAATCATATCGATACGTCGAAGTTTCCTATCATCAAGAGATGTCGAGACTTACATCAAGAGATGTCGAGACTTAAACAGTTGCCGACAGGGGCGAGCGAAATTGCGTTCAAGATTTCTATGACTCATTTCGATGTGTTACAGTAAGGGGATGCCGATTCCAAACGTATTGCACCCCTGTTGCATTACATCTCGTAAACTCCGCTTGCAATAATCCCGCTGAAAGCTATCGTTATAGTATGACCGTCCTGTTAAGAACAATTTTGACACTGGCGATGCTCGCCTGCCCATTCAACTGCATGGTTGGTGGACAGCTTGTCGATCAAGCGTCGAAAGTCGCTTCCGCAGAAGTCAGTCATTGTTCCTGTTGTCACTCAGGATTAGACAATCAGGATGAGTCGAGTCCGATTTCTTCCGGCGATGAATGCCAATGCTCCAATTGTCTCTGCGAAGGAGCTCTCGTCCAGATCGAACAGATCGACCTCGACCAAATGGCCGACTTTGCCAACGGTTTACCCGCTGAACATCTTTCAGTAGCACTCGTTGCCAAATTCAACGATCCGGAAATTGCACACTGGTTGCATGAGTCGATGCGTCGAGACTCGGCGCCACCGATCTGCATTCTAGTCCAGTCGTTTTTGCTCTAACGCTCTCTTCTTCGTTCGCGAATTGTGCCTCCCAGGTCTTGGAGCTTGCGCTCCGGGATTTCTCGGCTGAAGCTTCTCATTCGCGATCTCTCAACCTGATGAACTCATTCATCAGAAGGCGCAAATCTCGCGTTTGTTGCCCTCTATGACTCCCATGGAATGAAAAATGGAGGTGAATAACCCATGTACCCCTCTTCAAATACTGACAATTACAGGAGTCCGGAACTTACAGGATTGATCGAGCCGCTGGCCGCCATGATTGCATCAGCGGATGACCCCGTTTCCATGCGGGCAACATTGATCAACGAGATCCAAGCAGAAGTCACGGAGATTGATCGACACGCCAGTTGCTTCATTCAGAAGAAAATGGCTGAGGATAGCCGATTGCCGTGCTCCCCACCTCTGTGCGAGGAGTTCCCGCCAGTCGATGTCCCTGGAAACTCGTCAACGCCTTGTTAATTCACTCTATTTTTCGAGAAAATAATTCAGTTTGTAGACGCCGCCAAAGGCGTTTTCCCTATCTAAGTTTAAGAAAGGAATCGAAATGATGTTACCTGCAACCAAACTCCGGGCCGTGCCCCTGGCGCTGGCGGTCCTGCTCTGTTCAGCAACCGTTGAACTTGAGGCCGCGGATAACCCCGTTGCGACCGTCATGACTGTGAAAGAAATGTGCGGCGGATGCGTGAAGAAAATCACCAAGCATCTGCAGCCGATGAAAGGCATCGCCAGCATTCAGTGCGATATCAAATCTAAGACCGTCAAAGTCATTCCCAAGTCGGGACACACTCTGAGTCCGAAAGTGTTGTGGACCGAAATGGACGACATCGGGAAAACACCGACGAAACTGGTCGGCCCCAGTGGAACCTTTACGTCAAAACCCGAGAACTAGGCTCCTGGTTAAGAGGGGCAGCGGGCTGGGTTCGCGATGCTCGCTGTCTCTCTCCACTCCTGGAGTAATGCTCTCACATAATGCGAGCTAATCACGTTCGATCACCCGTTTGTTCAAGTACTGTGACTCAAACCATGTTTTTTCGAAAACTACTACCTTGGGAATACGGTGTCAGGAATCTGGTCCGTCGACCGACGCGCAGTCTGCTGACACTTCTGGCTCTTTCCACGGTCATACTTTTGATTTTCGTAGTGGTCGGTTTCATTCGCGGGCTGGAAAAGTCATTGGCCGTCAGTGGTGACCCGTCGGTCGTGCTGGTCTACTCGGTCAGTGCCGATCAGAACATCGAGAATTCGGCCATTCCGGCAAGAACTCCGGCTTTGCTCACAGCCAGCGTGGAAGGTATTCAACAACGCTACGGTGTGACGCACGTTTCGCCGGAGTTGTATCTGGGGACCCGCGTCAAGGTTGGGGATGACGGTTCATCGGGGTTGGGGCTCGTCCGTGGTGTGACCACCACCGCACCTTTGGTGCGTCGTGGCGTCAGGTTAACGGAAGGTGCCTGGCCTCAGGCCGGAGAAATTATTGTTGGTAAACTCGTGGCGACCAAACTGGATTGTGATCCGGGGCAGCTTGCTGTGGGTCAGGAAATCGAATTTGAAAAAAAACAATGGAAAATCAGCGGCCGTTTTTCTGCAGGTGGAGCGGCGTACGAATCGGAAATCTGGTGCCGACTGCCGGATTTTCAACACCAACTGAAGCGGCAAGATATCAGCGTCGTTGCGCTGATGCTCGATCAGAGCGGAAGTTCGGCCGAAGTGGAACTGTTCTGCAAGGAACGGACCGACCTCGAACTGCAAGCCATCAAAGAAACCGATTACTACCAGTCGCTTCAAAAACATTACAAGCCGATGCGAATCATGGCATGGTTCGTTGTGTTTTTAGTGTCCGGAGCCGGTGTGTTTGCCGGATTAAACATGATGTACGGCGCAGTTGCCGGTCGTGTGCGAGAGATTGCCACACTGCAGGCGGTCGGCTATCGTCGCCACGCGATCCTGATCAGCATCGTTCAGGAGGGAACGCTATTAGCGGCGGCAGGTTCGTTACTTGCCGGTGCGATCGCTTCGCTTCTGCTCAACGGAGTCGCTGTCCGTTTCACGATGGGAGCGTTTGCTCTACAGGTGGACGGCATGGCGTTGCTGATTGGATGCAGTGTGGGGTTATTGCTGGGAATTGTCGGGGCGTTACCTCCGGCGATCAAAGCCCTACGTCTCTCGGTAGCGGAGAGTTTGAAAGCTCTCTAAACCAATTTCAGGGATTTTACTCAAATCTTTTCAGAAAGGAACTTCAGATGTTCAAACAAATTTCAGGAGCCATTGGGGCGATCGCAATCTCCTTAAGCTTAATCGGTTGCGGTCAAAGCGACACGGCGAGCAATGTGGAGACAGCAGACGGCTCGACGCCTTCCGCTGCGGATGCGTTGTATGTTGTGTCCGAAGAACCAGAGGGAGCGCTCCCGGTTGGTGATGCCCGTAAGTCCATCAAAGACAAAGAAGAAATTGTCCTCGAGGGACGAATCGGGGGCTCGACGAAACCGTTTGTCGATGGAATTGCCGCTTTTACGATTGTCGATACGAAAGTGCCTTACTGCAGCGAGGACGAGGGTTGTCCAACGCCGTGGGACTACTGCTGTGAACAGAACGCTGTAAAGGACAATATCGCCACTGTGAAATTGGTCGACGCCGATGGCAAGCCCGTGATGAAAGACGCTCGCCAGCTGCTCGGAATCAAGGAGCTCAATACGGTCATCGTCAAGGGAATAGCCACCCGCGACGATGAAGGAAATCTTTCGGTTCAAGCTGACGAGGTGTTTGTCAAAGAATGATGGCGTGAACAATAGCACTCGACTCGACAGACCCGGTCGGCTTTCGAAGTCGCCGGGGGTGTCGGGCAGAGTCTGAGTTATCGAACCGTAGAGAGATAAATCATGACCGAACAGACACTCGATATTCAGGGATTGGCCCTCGAACGCACACCGTCGCAAAAGCCGACGAAGAAGCGACATCGTTCTTGGGGAACGCGATATCTTGTCCCCGGCGGCATCATCATCGGTTTCCTCGCGTTAATGCTCGTCGCCGCGGGGGAAGAATATCTTCCCAAACCGAAAGTCACAGTCGTTCCTGTTGTGGTGACCAGGGCAGAAGTTCAGCAAGAAGGGACACCACTTTTTCAGGCGGCAGGATGGGTCGAGCCACGACCGACTCCCGTGAACGTAGCCGCCCTCACTGAGGGGGTCGTCGAAAAATTGCACGTTGTCGAAGGGCAGGAGGTCTCTCAAGGTGAAATGATCGCAAAACTGATCGATGTCGACCTCAAAATCGCATTGCGAGAAGCCGAGGCGACGTGTCAACTCCGACAAGCTGAATTGGAAAGCGCGCAAGCTGATCTCAAGGCGGCTAAGTCGCGCGTTGAAAATCCGGTGCACTTGGAAGCCGCATTGGCGGAAGCGGAATCCTTATTGGCCAAGTCAGAAACCTCGCTTTCTCAACTTCCGTTTTTTATCAAATCCCAAAAAGCTCAAGTCAAGTACGACCAGCAGAACCTCGATGGAAAATTGGCCGCAAAAGACGCCATTGCCGGTCGGCTGATCCAGGAAGCAGGAAGCATACTTTCCCGATCGAAAGCAACTCTCGAAGAATTGCAGCAACGATTGCCTCGCCTTGCGCAGGAAGTGGAAGCGAATCAGAACAAGGTCAAAGCGTTAACCACGCAACTGAAATTACTGATCGAAGAATCTCGTCAACTCGAAGATGCCCAAGCCCGGTTGAATGCCGCCAGAGCCAAACTCCAACAGGCTGAGTTGGTTGTGGAAAAGGTCGAACTTGCTCTGGGGAGAACGGTGGTGCGGTCTCCCATAGAAGGTCGTGTGATGAAATTGATCGCTCATCCCGGAGCCCGCGTGATGGGATTAGATTCTACCGCTGGCCAGAGTTCCAGCACGGTTGTATCGCTCTACAATCCGAAAATGTTGCAAGTTCGGGCAGACGTGAGACTGGAAGATGTCCCTCAGGTTCAGCCGGGGCAACCTGTCGAAATTGAAACCGCCTCATCGAAAGATCCGATTCTCGGCACAGTTCTGATTTCCACATCGTCTGCCAACATTCAAAAGAACACTCTGGAAGTGAAAGTTGCGTTGCTGAATCCTCCACCGAACATTCGTCCCGAAATGCTGGTGACAGCAACTTTTTTGGCACCTCCACAGGAGAACTCTGAAACAGAAGCGTCGCAGGACTATGAGCGTCTGCTTGTCCCGGAAAGTCTGGTTCAGTCAGGTGATGCGGGAGCTTCTGTATGGATCGTCGATGCCGAAGGCCGGGCCAAACTGCAATCAGTCAAACTTGGAAAAGCCCGAAAAGGAGAGTTGATCGAAGTTGTGCAAGGCATTCAACCGACCGACAAGCTGATTTCCTCCGGTTTCGAAACACTAAAATCTGGCCAATCTGTCACGATTTCCGGTGAGAACACGACTTTGGGAATGGAGACACAACGTTCCTGAATTTTTATCCGTATTGAATCCAGACAAAGATCATTGAAACACCAAACACAGCAGACGACTGGAGAAACACATGGCACTCGTTGAAATACGCAACCTGTCGAAGCAATTCTCTAAAGGGGATGAGGTGATCAGACCGCTCAGGGAAGTCGATCTCGACATTCACGAAGGGGACTTTGTCTCCCTGATGGGACCGAGTGGGACAGGGAAAAGTACGCTCCTGAACTTGATCAGCGGAATCGACAAGCCTGATCAAGGGACGGTTACTGTCGACGATGTTGAAGTCACAAGTCTCAGTCGTAGTCAATTGGCGGATTGGAGAGCTGCGAATCTCGGCTATATTTTTCAAACGCACAATCTGATCCCCGTGCTCACGACCTACGAGAACGTGGAACTCCCCATCCTGTTATTACCGCTGGCGAAGCGAGAACGACAACAGCGAGTGGAATTGGTGCTCGAAGCGGTGGGGCTCAGCGACCGAGCCGATCATTATCCGCGTCAGCTATCAGGAGGGCAGGAACAACGAGTGGGAATCGCGCGTGCGATTGTGGCTCATCCAAAGGTTGTCGTGGCCGATGAGCCGACCGGAAGTCTGGACAACAAGACCAGCGAGCAGGTGCAGGTTCTTTTGCAACGACTGAATCAAGAGTTGAATATCACGATGATCATGGTGACTCACGACAGTGAAGCGGCTCAGATCGCGACTCGACAATTGCAGTTGGATGAAGGAAAAATCCGGGAGCTCTCCAGTGATGAACGAGCCACCGCACAACAAGTCTCTACATGATGAAAAGAGGAGAATAATCACATGTTCCGATTCGCTCCCTATGTTTTCAAAGGACTCTGGCGACACCGTGCACGAACGATGCTGACGGTGAGTGGTGCAGCCGTAGCGATCTTCGTTTTCTGTTTTGTCGTCTCCATACAAGAAGGACTCGATCGTTTGACATCCAATGAGGACGCTCAACGGACCTTGATCGTATTTCAGGAAAACCGATTTTGTCCGACTAGCAGCCGACTTCCGGAAGACTATGCACGACAAATCGAAGATATTCCGGGAGTCAAAGATGTCATGCCGGTCCAAGTCTGGACCAACAACTGCCGCGCGAGTCTCGACATTATTGTCTTTAATGGTTCACCTCCAGAAAAGTTACGAAATGCCCGCGACTTGACGCTCGTTTCCGGAGATTGGGGAGAATTCGAGTCGCAACGAGATTCGGCCATTGTCGGTCGAAAAGTGGCCGCACGTCGAGGGATCTCGCAAGGAGAGTCTTTCTCCATCGGTGATATCACCGTACAAGTGGCGGGTGTCTTTTCGTCGCCGATACCGTCGGAAGAAAACCTGATTCACACCAATCTGGAATTTCTGCAATACCGTCGCGGTGCGGATGCCGCGGGTGTGGTCACTCAACACGAAGTCCATCTGACCGCGGATGCCGACCCCGATGTGGTCGCCACGGCCATTGATGAAAAACTGAAATCTGGTCCGGTTGCCACGACGACACGCCGCAAAGGAGCCTTTCAGGCCAGCACGCTTTCCGACTTGCTGGATCTGATCGAGTTCGCTCACTGGTTGGGCTACGCGTGTGTCGGATTAGTTCTCTCGTTGGTGGCGACCACAACATTGATGTCCGTGCAAGACAGGATCAAAGAACACGCAGTTCTTCAGACACTGGGTGTGCGCCCAGCTCGAATCTTCCGATTAGTGATTGCCGAAAGCGGTCTGCTCTGCCTGTTTGGTGGATTGATGGGAACCTCACTTGCTCTGGCAATTCTCGGCTGGGGAAGTCTGGCCGTGGGAGCGGAAGGAGTAACGATCGCTTTTCGCCCCTCATTACAATTAGCATTAATGGGCACGATTGTCTCGGCTTCTGTCGGTCTTCTCGCCGGATTGGTTCCCGCGACACAGGCAGCAAGAACACAAATCGTCAATGCCCTGAGCCAGCCGTGAATTCAATCAAAAGTTTCATCTGAAATCAGAAACATCATCTGCGAGGCATCAGCGATGCTGATAACCAGATCACAAGCCCTCGCGCTCTCGTTTTTCACGGTGCTTTACAACATTCTGGAGGGGACCATTGCAATCTTTGTGTCTTCAACGTCGGGAAGCAACGCTCTCTTCGGATTCGGTCTCGACAGTTTCATCGAATCACTTCCAAGAACGGTTCTGATTGGCGTCCATAGCAAATAAATTGAGTCCGTTGGATTCGATTGCAACGATGTCAACAAACCAGCCATGCTGGAGGATTCGCCTCCTTCGATATCCTTGCCCAGTCATTTCTCCCGACGTCAAATATGAGACGCTCTCGTTGCACGCGCTCTAATGGGCCACGTTCTCGAAATGCGGCGATCTGCATTGTATCGATGCAAACGATGTTAAACAGACCGGTTATAAAAGACCAAGTCGGTAAACGGGGAGTGCCGACAAACACCATATCACGACGCAGCAAGCAGTGCTGATCCATGAATCGCGTAAGTCAATCAAATGAATAATGAAACCATGAGGGAAATCTTGTAATTCGTATCCTGCTCTACACATCGTCGATAGGCCATAACGCTTTTAACCCGATCGGGGTTGTCTGTCCGATGGAGACACGGATTTCAAAAGTCGCAAGCCATTTCCGATGACCAGCAACGAGGCTCCCATATCGGCCGCGATGGCGGCCCAAAGAGACGCGAAACCGGCGAAAGTCAGAACAACGAACACAGCTTTCACCGCGAGCGCGAATGTGATGTTCTGGCGAATGATTCCGACCGTCCGTCGTGAGTGATGGATGAGCCACGGCAGTTTGGAGACGTCGTCCGACATTAGTGCTATATCGGCGGTTTCGATCGCCGAATCGCTTCCTGCGGCTCCCATCGCGATTCCGAGAGAAGCGCGGGCGAGCGCGGGCGCGTCGTTGACCCCATCACCGATCATGGCGACATACTGATATTGCTCGACCAACCGTTCGATGGCGGCAACTTTGTCCTCGGGCAATAGCTCGGCGTGAACTTCGTCGATACCGGCATCCGCCGCGATCGCTCTGGCTGTGCCCTCGTTGTCGCCGGTCAACATCACCAACTGGTCAACACCGGCTTCATGAAGCTGACGAATGGCGTCACGTGTTTCTTCCCGGATCGCATCAGCCAGCGTGATAAATCCGCAGACGTGCTCGTCGTTGCCGACAACCACGACAGTTCGTCCCGCTTTCTGCATGGATTCAAGCTGCTCGTGAACCTCCGGAGTTTCCTGCCCCCGCTGTTCCAGATAACGATGAGAGCCGATCCAGAATGCCTTGCCTTTGATGAGGCCCGAAGCTCCTTTTCCTTGGATCGTCTCAAAGCCATCGGCTGCGGCAATTTCGATGTTTCGACGCTTTGTTTCCTCCACAATTGCACGTGCGAGCGGATGATTGCTGTTGAGTTCCAGTGCTCCGGCCCGCATTAGCAATTCGGTCTCATCGTGACCGTTCATCGGTACGACATCGACCACAGCGGGTGCTCCCTGCGTGAGAGTGCCTGTTTTGTCCATCGCGATTGCTTTGAGCCGTGCCGGTACTTCGATGAACACTCCACCCTTGATGAGAACACCGTTTCGAGCAGCAGCCGCCAAGGCAGCGACGACACTGACAGGTGTTGAAATCACGAGGGCACAAGGACACGCGATAACCAGCAATACCAAAGAGCGGTAGAGCCACACGAACCATTCGCCGCCGAAAACCAACGGAGGAATCAACAGCATCAACAGAGCCACAATCATCACAGCAGGCGTGTAAACAGCCGCGAACTTCTCTACCCACTTCTCTGATGGGGCACGCCTGGAACCAGCATCGCCCACCATCTTGATGATCCGAGCCAGCGTCGTATCGTCGGCGGCTTTGGTCGTTTCAACTTCCAGCAGCCCGTCGCCGTTGATTGTTCCGGCAAACACCTCATCACCAGATTCTTTTTCGACCGGAACGCTTTCTCCGGTAATCGGAGCCTGATTCACGCCGCTAATGCCGCTGATGACTCGCCCATCCAGTGGTATCTTCTCGCCGGGGCGAACAGTGACGGTTGAACCGACGGGCACATCCGCAGGAGCTACATCCTTGATTTCACCGCTCTTACCCTGAAGGTGGGCTGTGGGCGGCGAAAGGTCCATCAATGACGCGATCGCTCGACGCGCTCGCCCAACGCTCCAAGATTCCAACAACAAGGAGAGCGAGAACAGAAAGGCAACGGTCGCTCCCTCAAACCATTCGCCGATCAGTACGGCCCCAATGACCGCCACCGACATCAGCAGGTTCATGTCGGGACGCAGAGAAACGAGCGATCGCCACGCTTTTGGCAGCACCAACAATAGCCCGGCGATAATGCCGAAGCAGTAGAGCACGATCGACACTAGCGGTACTGATTCCGCTTCGCTGACGTTGACGAATTGCAGAATTGATCCGGCAAGTCCGAACAGGCCACTCACGCCGGTCAATATCGAACGCTGATGCTGCTGCCAAAAAGACTGATCGACACCCGTGGCACCAGCGTCCTGCCAAGGCTCGGACTTCAGACCGGTTCGTTCAATAGCGGCAAGCACATCCTCATGTGCAACATCCTGCGACGATGTATCAACGGTCAGCTTTCTATTGAGCAAATCGAACCCAAGCCGGTCTTCACCACCCAGCAGCGGAATGAGTTCACGTTTGAGAAGCGATACTTCTTCCGCGCAATCCATGCCGTGGATGCGAAATATCAGCGGTTCGTGTGTTCGTCTACTCATTCGTTCTTCTTGGCATCCTTTAGAGCCTGTCTTCAAATTCCATTTTGGCTACGAATGGCGGTCAGTTACCCGCTTTTTGTTGGTCTGCATTGCCGAATCCTGGGGATTCGGCTGCTTCGACCGCCGTAATCGGGCAACAGATCGCTCATTCTCGCCTTGAAAGCGAATTAGAAGGCAAGTTCTGATATATAAACCACAATTTCCGGGATTGGTTATTCGACGGGAATAACGAAGTGCCATCGAGTTTCTTGTTAGCTATCGTAAACGGTAATCTGATCGAACGCGTCATTTTATGGCTCATCCGAGAGTTGTATGTCCATAGTGTAGTCAAGTTATTGCCAATCTCAAAGCTCTGCACGTGCGCTGATCGCGGGGTACAACTCATTGACGATAATTTTCTACGATCATCCCGTCATCCGGAATCCAACAACGACGCTCTTCGTTTCAATCGCTCGACCCGCTGTAGCATCTGCTGAAACAATATGCGAGGGGGCGCGTCTTTAGCCAATGATGACCCATGAATACGGAATCGATGTGGCTGGATTGAGCATCTAATGTGTCAATGACATTTCAGCCGACAACGGCACGATTATCGGCAGCGGCACGAACGTGTCTGGCAATGACGTCGGATGGGCGCTCGTCATTCCGAAAGAGCCTGCACAGCTCATCAATGATCTTGTTGTCACCGTAGCGGAAATCAACGTCGATAACGGAATCTTCAACCAGCTTGACACAAAGCTGGATGCAGCCATTGAAGCATTCCAGGCCGAGAACACGACGCAGAGGTAAGACGCGGTAAACAAGATGAACAGCTTCGTCAACTCGATGGAAGCTCAGCGCGGCCTAGGACATTATTTCCTTGATTGAATGAATACTCCGACTGACCAAGCCCGGTCTATGAAGGCCAACGCCGGCAGCTTTCGCCGGCTGGCTGTTCCTTATGTAGTTCCAAACTAACCTGTTGGTTACTTTCCGGTTCAGCCATTTGAGGGAACCGGCAGTCCATGAACGTATTACAAACAGGTACCCCAGGTGGCTGTCCCCCCCTCAGCCAACGGTTTTTTTCGCTAAAACTTCCCAGGTGAAGGCCACCGATGCGCCTAAGCAGATCTCGCTAACTGCATCCGGTGAAACACACCGATGCGCGCAAGGTGCGGGCTGAACAGGCCAACTTGCGAAGAAATCGGCCTGGCATTTTCGGTAATTTCTTGATTGCTGTCAGATGTTCACTGTAGAAATGGAAGTTCGCTACCAGCGAGTTAACGGAAATCGGCTGCCTCCACCGGCTCGAGATTTGCAATTACAGCATTTGATTGTGCTCCGACTTCGACCATCCCATCTGTGAGGAACTTTGATGAAAACGGCATCCTTGGTTGCACTTCTTCTACTGACATACGCCTTGCCTTTGCCTGGCTCCGAACCGATCGACATCGGCTCACGTCGAGAGCTGTTCGTGGACGCACATCTCATTGAACGGCTCGACAACGCAGAACGGCGGATTCACCATCCAGTGCCTCAGAACATCGCTATCGAACACAACGCCCCGTGGGAGGGAGCAGGGAGCGGCTATCACAGTGTCATCCGTGACGGGGACCTGTATCGCCTGTACTACCGCGGGTCAAAACTTGGGGTCGAAGACGGAAAGCTCAAAGTCGGAACACAGGTTTACTGCTACGGCGAAAGCCGGGACGGAATCAAATTCACCAAGCCCGAAGTGGGTCTCCACGAATTCAACGGCTCCCAACAGAATAACATTATTCTGACCGGCCTGGGTACGCACAACTTCGCTCCGTTTCTGGATACGAACCCCGCTTGCCCGCCGGAATCACGATTCAAAGCATTAGGCGGCATCGCCTCCGAAGGTGGATTATTTGCGTTTCAGTCGCCAGACGGAATCCACTGGTCGCTGATGCGCAAAGAGCCAGTCGTGACGGAAGGTGCCTTCGATTCGCAAAACCTGGCCTTCTGGGATCCGACCGCAAAGGTTTATCGCGCGTATTTCCGCACGTTTACGAAGGGTGTGACGACCTCTAAAGTTTGGAAGCCAGCCGGCTTCCGGGCCATCCGCACGGCCACTTCCGAGGATTTTCTGCACTGGGACAATGAAGCCGACCTCACGTATGAGGATTCACCCGTCGAACATCTCTACACCAACCAAATCGCTCCCTATTACCGAGCTCCGCACATCCTGATCGGTTTTCCGACCCGCTACGTCGAAAGAGGTTGGTCATCCTCAATGCGTGCGCTGCCTGAATTCGAGCGTCGCGCAGCGCGCGCCACCGCCCATTTGCGTTACGGGACGGCGCTCTCAGAAGGACTGCTCATGGCCAGCCGCGACGGAGTCCATTTCGACCGTTGGAATGAAGCGTTTCTCCGCCCCGGCCCCGAGCGTCCTTCGACATGGTTGTACGGTCACCAATTCATCGCCTGGCAGGCTGTGGAAACCCAGTCCTCTTTACCCGGGGCATCCAATGAACTGTCGCTGTATGCCAGTGAAGGGTCTTGGCACGGTGATGGAAACGCTCTTCGCCGATACACACTGCGGCTGGACGGGTTTGTCTCGGTCTCCGCTGGCTGGAAGGGAGGTCGTCTCCTGACCAAACCACTGATCTTTAGTGGTGAGGCGTTGCGGCTGAACTTTTCCACCTCGGCGGCCGGCGCAATTCACGTGGAAATCCAGGATGTCGATGGGCAACCGATTCAGGGATTCACCCGGGAGGATTGTGATCCGATCTTCGGCGATTCCGTATCGCGGAGCGTCACTTGGAAATCGGAGGCCAATGTCTCGGCTCTCATGGGGAAACCGGTTCAGCTGTTATTCGAACTGCAGGATGCCGATTTGTATTCGTTTCGGTTAGCTCCCGCAGCAGAGTAGATGACGATTTTGGGGCCCATTTCACAATAGTGTTCATGCGCGCGCAATAATATTTTTGCGCGCTGCGCATGCGCCCATGTCGTGTTCAGTTTTTGACAGAGGCTTGCCATCTCTCGGATAGCTGTAGAAGGAGTTGCGAAAGGGCGCTTCCAGTAACTCGTGCCGCCTGCCGACCAATACGAACCGGCAACCAGGAGAGACTTGTTTCAGTCGGTCATTCATACCGATTCCGAACGTGCACTAGACCCCCAGCTACCTTCCAACACAGGCACACCAAGGGCACGATCGTGAAGTCGCTCTGATGCAGCGGTGGGCAGTCCGCAAGTTCTTGCGAAGCGTCTTGGAGAGGCGCCGACTTGGTCTTCAAGAGCACGTTCAGAACGTCCGACTCCAGCACGAAAAGCGGCCAAATGCATCGCTGTGAAGGGGATTTGATCGGTACTCTAAAGCCACCTCGGCTCGGCCAACTCTCAGACGATTAATGTCCTGAATCATTTTTTGATGTGGTCGATTACACACGCAGATTTGAAGACAGTGCGGGGTTGTCATCGAAAACTAGGGTGGGTGCATGTCGAGATTGCCGTGTATTACGTCGTAAGATCTCTGTATTCAATGGTTTGCGGAATCAGGATTTCGAGCGGCCGCCAGCAGATGGAGAGATTAACTACGATTTTCCAGAATTCGAGGCGCAGCGGGGTGTTTCGGTTTTGAGCCACAGAGTGCGTCAGTAAGTCGTTTAATGTTGCAAAGTGTTTCACAGTGTAGCGTGAGGTTGCAACGACTAAGCGGAAATCGGGGTTCTGCGGCCATTTCGGAGCGTTTGAGCAATAAATTTCGACCAAATTGAGACCATTGTCGGCCATTTTTTCTTTCTAAAGGCCCAATTTGGTCAAAAATCGATCCCAAAATTGTTCCCGATCGACCAAGGCTTACCAGCGAACCATCAAATCGAGGATTGTGACCATGAGTGGGTTGAAAAAAGACCTGCCGAGCATACTGATTTGGTCTCCGGCAGCTCAAGCAAAGTTGTTCGATGATTTGGAAGGGGTTGAGGACCCGAAAGGTAGCATGATGATTCGAGTTCAAAGCGTAGTTTGTGCGCTATTGCTCATCCTGGTTGTCCCGTCGGTGAGTCAGGCGGTGCAGCTTCGTCCCAATTTCGTTGTGATCATGGTGGATGACATGGGCTATGCGGGGGTCAGCTGCTTTGGGAATCCGTATTTCAAAACGCCCCAGATCGACCGTCTGGCAGCCGAGGGAATGCGGCTGACCGATTTTCATTCTTCCGGGACAGTCTGTTCGCCGACCCGGGCCGGACTGCTGACTGGTCGTTATCAACAACGGGTTGGAATCGAAGCGGTCATCCATCCCGTCAGTGATCATCCGGAACATCGCAAGGGGCTCCAGTCGTCGGAGACGACCTTTGCCGAGTTACTGAAACAAGTCGGTTACTCCACCGGCATCTTTACTGGGCCTGCCTGAGCAACCGAGGGAACCGGTCCGAAGCGATGCGGGAGGGTTCCTGGAAGCTTGTGGTCCAGCATCCAAACGCCAAGCCGGGTAGCTTTGAGAACGAGCGGGTAGAACTGTACCGACTGGATCGCGATCCGGGGGAGCAAACAGAACTGGCCGCCCAGGAGCCGGAACGGACGGCACACATGCTGCAGCAGCTCAAGCAGTGGTATACCAGCACACAGAAGACTAAGACTGCTCAACCGGGCGGGTGGTAATCGCGGTGGTGTTCAGGACAGGATTGAGCTGCGTTTTTCCCAGTAGTCAGGATCGTTCCAATCCTCGGGATTTTCCCAGTCATCTTCATCTTCATCTTCATCTTCATCTTCGTACTCGTCGTCGTCATTCAGATGATCGTACGGTGTGGTCCTGGAAGTGCTTTGTCGCGGAAACTGATCAGATTCATGCGGATCAACTGTGGTGGCGGGGGGGAGTTCAGCTGACTCACCTCCAGTTCCTGGGAATTTGACATCATTCAGTTGTTCGATGAATTGCAGGAAGTAATCAACAGTGGTGACGCGCTGCCTGCCGATTTTGAAGTTCATCAGCCTGACGCCATTAACGCCCTCTGTGCACCATCGATACATCGTCGAACGGCAGGGCGGGTTGGGAAGCAGGTTTGCAGCCTGTTCCATGGAAATCATGGGGGATGGGGGATAGGTCGTCATGAGTGACCTCCGTGCATGACACAAAGTGCTACAGGTTGAAACAGCTTTAACTATGGTAGCGCGAGAAGGCGGGCAGCGCAAGATGGTGCCGTTGACCGCTCCATCAAGAGCCATAAAACGGGGGCCAGTCATTTCACCAACATTTTGGGATACTCTCGCGGCCTTTGTCCGAATCCTACCAATACCTCGTCCTGAGAAAATGAACGGCTTAAACGATCGAAATTTGGGCACAGGCCCCGGGCTTACGGACCACCTTGACCAACCCCGCCGCCTCCAGTGCCTTCAGTCCGCGTCGGTATGCATCGGGTTTCAAGGAAAACCGCTCCCGGTCCTGGTTGGTCACCTTCACGTGACTGCTTTTCGTCAATCCAGCTTTGTATTGAATCGCCAATGCCACGTGAAGTGACTTGCCTGGCAATGCAGCCGCTTTCCCAATCCACTCTCCATCCAGAGGCCCTTTCACAAACCATCCTCTTCGACGCTTTGGTAGGAGAGGATGCGACTGATCCTCTAAATGATTAGAGGTGAGTCGAAAGTTTTCCAAACTATCGGGTGATTCCTTCATGAGAAATATCCTCCAATCACCATTAGGTAATAAGTACTATATAAAGAGATTAATAATAGATAGGACAGGTACGCATCTCCGCGGGGGTAGTCCCGCCCAAATGCGGGGGTTAGCAGAAGACAGATTCGTCAAGATTGACAGGACTGTTTTCCACATCTCCGAGCCACGAGGATCCATATAGCGATTTGGTGAACTCACGATTTCGACATCGCTACGCAGCTCAAAACCATCAAGTACATCACGACTGGCCTGTGACATCGCTGCCTGCGTTTCCCTTACAACTTTTTCGATAGAAGCTGTCGGACCTTCGATCAGCAATGCATCATGCACTGGTGCGCAGACCTGGATCCCACGCTCTGTCGCGTAACAACAGGCCAATCGAAGCATTTCCGCCCCGTTTGCCTGCATCGGGAAATTGGCCAGACTGCGGGGGTTTGATCGATCAGTCACATGGATTTGCCAGCCAAACACTGAATGGAGTTGACCGTGCAACATCGCGTGGTCCACGGCCGCCTGTGACCACTGCCAGTACACCGGGTATGTTTGCCTGTGTAGCTTTAGCAGCTCGCGGGCACGCGCGGGGGAATCGCCCAGTTTCTGGGCCAATGAGTACTCACCCATTCCATATTGAACAGCCAGGACACAAGTCTTGAACTGCTCTCGCTGTCGGGGATGACTCTGTTTCGTTGCACCTTCGGGGACCGCCCCGGCCTGTTTCGCGAATGTCAGGTAGGGATCTCCGGACAAGTAAGCCGCTTGCATCTTCTGGTCACCGGAAAGCGCGGCGGCAATGCCGAATTCCTGTTGGGACCAGTCAATGTAAGCCATAGATTGGCCTTCCGCCGGCTTGATTAATCCCCGCAACCAACAGGATGGCCCGAAGATGAACCGGCTGTTGCTGGGTTGATTTCTCGATGTGGTCGATCGAAAGGCAGAAATCAGGCAGCGGTTGCGAGCGTCGGTACCAACAGACAGCTTCTCCAGTCGTAACTCGCCGAGTGTATGCCGCAACTCTCGCAGTGGCGAGACCTGTGGGTAACATTTCGCCATGTCGCGAAAGGTTCGGTCGTCCAGTGCCAGTTTGCCCGAGTCGAGTCGTGGCCATGGGATGTGGTTTTGTTGTAACCATTCCGCGAACTTGTCGTGTTTGAATGTTCTGCCCTCGTAGACTCCAAAACCAGCATCAACCTGCTCGATTAACTGCTCCTGAATGTCTTGCCAATTATCACGAAGCGCTGCAAGCGTGTGACTGTCGAGCGGAACTCCATTCCACTCCATGCGGGCGGCAGCTTTCATGTAACGGCCCCGCAATAGTGCCCGGGGGAAATCGACATCCCGTTCCATTTGGGGAAGTAACTTTGCCAGGGCGGCTACGTCGCTTTCGCAATAGTCCAAAAGTTGGTGACGTTCAACCGGACTATGCGGCCCTGACCGCATCGCCAGTTCCCTCATCGATTCTTTCTGGGCGGTTTCTATGGATGGCAAACCAAAATACTGGAGGGCTCCGACAAGTCCCGCTCCGCCTTGAGGATAAAGGCCATTGGTTCGGCAGCGGAATTCTGTGAATAGGTCGAGTACGTTTTCAGGGCAGGGCCACCCAGCCGCCAGAAAACACCCCAACTCGGCAGAGGCGTAATACGCCACGAATAGAGAGTTTTGCCCAATATCAAACGGCGGCCGGTCCGACGACATGATCTCGTCGGACCACCACCGAATGGTTTGACCGGTTCGATACTCTCGGGCAACCATGCAGACAGGCTGAGGTCGGTCGCCTTCCGGCGCGCGGAACTCGAAGTCCACGAGCCAGATTTGAGAATATTGATCCAGTCCCATGATTCAGACCTCGCCGCGTAAAGCTCGCAATACGGGATGATCGTGACTCTTGATCATCCGGTCTTGGAAGCTCAGTCTGATCAGTTCCTGGAACGACAAATCTGGCCACTCGGGTTCCGGGATTTCTCCACTGGCCTTAAACGTGTCGTAGTAGCCGGCGTTCATGTTAGCCGCCAGGCGGATCCAGCTCGATTCCGCCTCTTTTGCCGCCTGTAAGGCAGACTCATTCCAGGAATTGGAACGACCATCGGCGCCCGACAATTTCGCCGGCCACAGAAAGATGTCACCCTGGCGGTTGATACAAGTGAAGAGACAGACGGGTTTAACCTCTCCAGATAACTCACCGGTCATTAATTTTGGAGTGACGAGATAGGTATCTCTACCGAGCTGGTCCTCGAACACAGCTGTCTCCAAGCGAAAAGTTTCAACCGAGTGAACTCGGAAGAATTCTTGGCGGTTCGGTTTGCGACAGGGGACAGTCGTGATGACTTTCTCCACGCCGACCTGGTCCACAAAGTTTTGTGGCAGACGGAGATTGGTAATGTCAAACGGGTCTTCAGCCTCGCCGACACCTTCGCTTGAAGGCGACTCCGGGGACTGAGTAATCGATTCATCTTCATCAGCCTGCTGGTCTGGTTGATCTAGACCAAACAATTCATCGGTGCTCCCGTTTTCGGGAGCGGAAGGGCTAACGGGGGTTGCCATGGGAATTTCCTTTCTTTATGGAAATGGAGAAAGAAAGCCCCCGGCTGAGAAACTGCCGGGGGCGGGTCAGACGTTTCAGAGGGCAGCGTGGGCCGATGGCAAACCACCACCGCCCGGATTTGTGGATGGTTCCGGCTTTGGAATAGGCTGACCACCGGGATCGGAGTCGTCTTGGGAAGGTGGAGGCGGAGTTTGGAATCGGGAATTTCGGCCTGCCTCAATGAGATTCTCCCGTCGCTCTTCAGACAGGGTTTGTGCCCCCCGCGGACTCATTAGGTTGAAGACTTTACGATAGTCGTCGTTATGAAATTTCACATCGACACCGTCGTCACCGTCCCGAAGGATGGAACAGCACGACAGGCTCCGAAGTCGATTGGCAATACTGCCGGAAGCCCTAGTGGAGGCGACCAGATACTCGTCAACAAGTGGGTAGATTTCACCACGATGACAGGGTATCACTTGTAACCAGGGGTCATCCGACCTGCCACGTTTGCCATGTTCGGCTTCGTACGCCGGGTCAAACTGAATTCTGTAGCGTTGACCGAATTTCTGGCGGAGGTTGACGACCTTGCCATTTTCGGTGACATCAATAAAATGTTTCTTGTTAGACATCAATTGTTCCTTTCGAGGGACAAGATTGCGATGGTCGCCTCTGATCCAGGCGACCATCTATTTTGGAATGGAGAATTCCCGACAACGGAGGTTGTGGGGTTCAAGCGGACAGGCTGCAGTCTGGACCGTCGTCGTCAGGCCGATCACCGCGAGGAAGCATCCCATGTTGTCGCAGTTTCTGTTCGACGACAGGATTGGTCGATTCCTGCATTTCAGGTTCGGGCTGATAAGTCTCGTGAACTGCTTCAAGAAATTCTTGCAGGGCTTCACTCGACGTGATGATGGTTTTGCCAGCACGGACAGAGCGAAGTTTGACCCCCCTGAGCCCTTTGATTGCCCAGCGCCAAAGAGTGCCGGGTGAAGGCTGACTAGGCAGTTTGCGGCTGGCCTGAGCGAGTGTGAGCAAATGCTCGTTGTGGATGTCGATCGTCATTATGCGGCCTCCTGATTGGGTATGCGATGTCTCACTACCAAGCAGGCTAAATGACGACCGTCGAAGCTCCTTTGACAGTTGGGTTGGTAATCGTCAAAACTTGTTGACGATCAGAAATTATGATGAATCATCCGGCAAGTGCGTATTTAGGCGGTACTCAGGCACAAGTCCCCGAAACACCAAGAGCTTCTGCCGAGTTCCGTTCACCCTCGCCATCCGTCCCACCCTTGTTGGGGCGTACTGATGGCAAGGGCAAAAAGGGACGGTCCCGTTTACCTGAGCCCGAGAAGAGAGGCCCAGACAACTAAAATTCGAGCCTCTAATACGCAAATACCAGAAGAAACATAATTACTCTTCGGTAATCATGTATTTCTGCCTAGAGACGGTAATCCCCAAGTTGATTAGTCGGTTTCGGAGGTTATCAATTTGCGAAGTTACGTCATCCTCCGGTGCTATGCCGAGTTTCTCCTTTAAGCCTTTGCCTGTGATAGGTGTCTCCCTTTGTTCGTAAATAGCAACGAAAATATTCCAGAGACCTTGAGCGTTTTGGAGCTCGACAGGCTGCGGGTATTCGTCTTTCTCGCGTCGAATTTCTCGCCTTCCACTGTCGACAATCAAGTCCAAATAACCCGGCTTTAGTGATTGTCGAATCTTCTCTTCCTCGAGATTATTCAGAGTTTTAATATGCGCGGCGTACAATTCTCGAACCAACTCCGCTCCTGTTGAATCGAAACGCAAATCACTTATAATATCCTGTGACACATGGATTTGCCTCAGCAGCCGGTCTCGGTAATGGACCCACTCCTCCGAAACTACAATGTCAGTTTCTTCGAGCTCTATTTGGCTGTGGCGACCGAAGACAATCTCCCACGATTGGGACGTGAAGGGGGGGAGATTGACAGGATTGACAGGATTGACAGGATCATCGAGTTTGATGAGTGGTTCATAGCTGCGAATGAGCGTATCAAAATGGGACCCAAGCAATACGGAATTCAGCGTGTCCGATTCAAGTTCGAATTTCTCCAATCGAGCACCAAGCCAAACTGTGCTTGTCAGCGGACCGTCAACAAGTGACTCCGGATTTCTATTGAAATTCTTGCTGAAACCCTCGACCAGATCTTCCGAATGTTGGCCACTGAGTTCAGAGAGTAGTCCCGACGCAAGTCCCTCTCGTAGATCGTCTTTTTCGATGATTTTCGCAGCCAAAGGATAGTAGAGTTTTTCAAACTGTACCTTTACGGATTCTTCGTGTTTGACTAAATCAAGACTAGAATTGGTTTCAATACCCAGTGGAACACCGAACAAGACAAATTCGTGATCAGAAACGTCTTGATTTGCAGACTCTGCAAGTTTTTGGGGATCGTTCGTAGTGGACGACTTATCGGTTTCCCGATTACATCTAATCACACCAGAAAGTATGAACGCTTTTTGCCACCAAGAGAGATATGCGCAGCATCTCCCCAGATCGAAGGCATCGGCTAGATTCTTTCGGCCAATGATGTCGGGGAGTTCGATTGGATTGAAATCAGCAAGATTAAGAACGACCATGACTACACCATTACTACACCACTTTTATGAAATTACGTGGAATCAAGCATAATCAATGTGCTTGACTGAGAGCTAGTCAAGTGTGTAAAACACTAGAATACAAGCATTTACGGTGTTGTGACGTGTTCCCGAAGTTGGCTGGCAGCCAAAAGGTCACCGGTTCGAGCCCGGTATCCTCCACTTACCTAAGTGCTTGTTGAGCCATGATTTATGGCTACCTGCCGCTTCTGGCAGTGCAACTCACTACCGGTTTTTTACCGATTTTGAGGAGTTGTACACTATGCCAACGAAGCGCATTCCAAAGTATTCTCTGCACAAGGCCTCTGGCCAAGCTCGTGTCTGCATCGATGGGCGAGATCACTATCTCGGCCCCTTCGATTCTCCAGAATCTCACACTCGCTATCGCGAGCTGATCGACAAGTGGCAGTTGCGTCAGAGCTCACCAGCTCAGTTCAGGATGACCCTCGGCCAATTGATCATCCTCTACGATGACCACGCTCAGGAGTACTACCAGAAGAACGGCAACCCGACGTCTGAGCTTGCCTGCATCAGGAATGCGTTCAAACCACTGGCTCAGCTGTTCTCACGAGAACTGGCCGCTGACTTTGGTCCTCAGAAACTTGAGAAAGTGCAGAAAGTCATGATTGAACTCGGCTGGGCACGAAGCACGATCAATAAGCAGATCCGTCGTATCAAAATGATGTTCAAGTGGGCCGTGAGGAAAGAGTACATTCCTGTCAATGTCCATACAGCGCTCACAACATTGGATGGATTGAAACGCGGTCGAACCAAAGCGAGAGAAAGCAAGCCGGTTGTGCCTGTCGAAGATCTTCATGTGGCGGCAGTTCTACCTTTAGTGTCGCAAGCTGTCGCTGACATGATCAGAGTTCAGCGATTTACTGGAATGCGACCTGGAGAAGTCTTGATTATGCGACCGATGGACATCGATCGTTGTGGTGAGGACTGGGAATACGTGCCTCACACACACAAGACAGAACACCATTCCAAATCTCGAAGAATACCGCTTGGACCTGAAACGCGGGCAGTTCTTGCACCCCTCATTCTGCGAACAGACGATGATCGCGTACTCTTCAAGCCAGTTGATGGAGGGATTCGATACTCGCGAGACAGCTACCGCAGGGCGATCACTCGAGCCTGCCGCAGAGCTGGCATTCCGACTTGGTCGCCGAATCAACTTCGTCACAAATTTGCCACAGAAGCCAGAAAGGTTGGAGGAATCGAAGCCGCCCGAGTGATGCTCGGTCATTCGAGTGCGGTGACTTCGGAAGTCTATGCAGAGAAAGACTTTTCAGTAGCTCAGAAGATTGTTTCGTTGATAGGTTAAAGCCTGCGCTCTTGACAAAAATTTCAACCCGTTAAAATATATTCAGCGGATTTAAACCCGCACATAATGTGTTCAGGAAAAACCAGGGTAGTGGGAACAACCCAGCCCGGGAAACATTGGCAGAAGCCTTGCCAACACTCTCCCGGTCTGTGGTGCGCCGAAACAGGCAAGCCCTCATCGTGAGAGTTAATCACGGTGAGGGCTTCTTCCGTTTTCGGGAGCAAAAAATGCTAGACCCACTTTCACCCGATTTGCAGCCGCTCAACGAGTTGCTTTCTCTGCTGCCGCAACGCCCCTCCCCCCCCACTGTCTGGAGATGGATCACCAAAGGGAAAAACGGCACTCGCTTAGAGAGCTTGAAGATTGCGAACAAGCTCTACTCAACGGAGGCGGAGGTACGACGGTTTCTCTGCGCCATTCAATCTCCAACCCAGCAAGTAGCCAATGATGAGTCTTCTGAAGAACGTGAATTGAAGAGAAGGGGCATTCTCAATGGGTGAATCATTAACGATCACTTGGAGTTCAATAGTTCGATATCCCGCATACGAGGTCTCCAACCTCGGCGACGTACGATCGATTACGGGACGCCCAATCACTCCCCTGGTTGGGACTCATGGATACCTGAGAGTGTTACTGCACTTCCGAGGACGTCGTCGGTGGCGTGATGTCCATAGGCTTGTTGCGGAATCGCACGTTCCCGGTAGGGAGCAAGGAATGGTCGTCGATCACATCAATAGAGACCGACTAGACAATAAAGCTGCAAATCTCAGATGGGTAACGGTTGCAGAAAACAATCGTAACAGAGGAAAGACTCGTCACGATTAGTAATGTAATGCCCCTTACATGTTAGTACAAATCTCACCGACATCTCTTAGGGATAGTCATCGGGAGCAGAATAAGATATGCAGAAAAATGGCAGGCCATTCGGAAAAAATTCAATATCCGCTGAAGAGATTAAACACGCAGCCCGTGGTCGGGAAATCGAGATTCTCGAACAAGTGGCTGGCTTAAATGCCGAAGTGCTTGACGGTCGACATCATCCATGTCCTGGTTGCGGTGGTCAGGACCGCTTTCGGCTCTTTGATGAGGTTGCCGGGGCAGTCTTGTGTAATCAGTGCTTCAAGGAAAAGAATGGTGATTTTCTAGCCGCAATATGCCACTACAAGCAAATCAGATTTCATGAGGCAATTAAACTAGTTGCGGATCATATCGGCTACCGTTCGGCTCCGAGTAAGACAGCATCATCCAGTGACATCGTCGAACTGGTAGCCAAGGCTCACGGTTTGCAAAGATCGTTTCTGCTTTCGTTCGGAGCTCAAGAAAGCCGTAGAGGTAAATTGAAGGTCTGTCGCGTACCGATGTATTCAGCACAAATTAAACCGTGCGGATGGTTCGACATGGCGACCATTAGCAAGGATTGGACCAAGGGGAGGAACGGCGCGCGAAAAGAAGGTAGCAAGCAGGGTTTATTCATACCCACTGGTTGGGAACCTAACGAGGATGAGGTGATACACATCACCGAAGGCGTCAAAGACGCGGCTGCTTTGCACTCGCTTGGCTTTACGGCAATCGGGATGCCAGGGAAAAGGATTCCGTCTCATTGCCGTTCCCTTTTCACTGGATTGAATGTCATCATCATACCGGATCGTGACAAACCTGGGGAGGAGGCAGCAATCGAGGAAGCAAGAGTCCTGTCGCAAATTGCTGCTTCAGTCAAAATTGGTCACCTCCCCGGCGAAATTGAAGAATCCGGGGGTAACGGTATTCGGGAAATCCTCAAGCTACCTGGCGGAATCGAGAAGATCAAAAATGTAATTGATTCTACAGAATTGATCTCTGAGTCTGAAGATCAGCTTAATCTGATTCGCCACCCAGATGGCAGAGACACCGCATTTACGTTGAGCTATTATGGAAGCGTGATATCTGATTTGAGTTCTGCAGAGCTCACAGATTCCAGAAAGTTGTATCAGCGAATCAGTGAAATCACTTATCCTCGCTTGGATCTGCCAAAGTTTGATGTCTGGTGGCATGGGCCTAAAAACTGGAGTGACAAAAACGGTCCTCGACCTGAAGGCGTTTTCCGACGATTGCTTCAAAAAGCAGAGAACATCGAGCTCGCACCGGAAGAGTCACGACGAGCCTATCTGGCAGGGTGGCTTCTAAGTTTTTTGTTGGATTTAAAGCTTCACCAGGCTCGTTCAGAGGACGAGGATGTTGAAGTCTACATGCGTTTTGACGATGAACTTGGGACAGAGTGGACTCATAAAAAAGGAGAGTTTTGGGGTACAAGGGTGAAACGCGAGTTTTCAAAATTGGTGAAATCTGTTGGAGCATATGAATCCAAGCGGGAGGGGCGAAGAGTCTTCGTCTTTAAGCAAGAAGCGTTAACCAACCTTAGAATACTTGCTGGAGAACCACTCGACTCTGGTTAACAAACCCCTTCAATTACTGATCAGCTTTCTCGCTCAATGGGCGGGGATACCCGTCGATTTACCCGCCGACTGTTTGTTTACGAATTCCGGGAATTTACAGACTCAATTGGACCTTTACCCGCTCACCCCGGCGACTTCCACCGCGCGCAAGTGTGCTTTCAGTGTGATGGGCCTAAGCGGTATAGCAATGACTGTTTGTTATCCCCCCATGAACGAGATACAATCGCGGCCTCTGCAACACTCTCAAGAAACAAGACAACACGAGAAGGAACGCATGGCGAAAAAGAAGACGGCAAAAAAGAAGACCAAGAGCTTTGAAGAGACTCTCTGGGACTCGGCGAATAAATTACGTGGCTCGGTGGAGCCAGCAGAATATAAGCATGTCGTATTGAGTCTGATTTTCCTGAAGTTCGCTTCGGACAAGTTTACGGAACGACGAGAAGAGATCATTGACGAGGGCAAAGAGCAGTTCATTGACATGGTGGAGTTCTACACCATGAAGAACGTTTTCTATCTGCCGGAGAAATCGCGATGGTCGTACATCCAAGCGAACGCGAAGCAGGACGATCTTGCGCTGAAGATCGATACTGTAAACATCGGTCAGAAAACGTAGCGCTTGTCGGAGTAAAAACGTAGCGCTGGTTGGGAAAAATATCGCCCGAGACTGGTTCTTGCTTCGAGCGAACGGAGGTCTTGTTTAGATCTTCGGCGTCTTGGGCGTTCCGCTTGAGCGTTTCGTGCGGCGACCCTTCGCATCGCGTAATCGGTAACTGTCGCCGGTTGCTTCCAAAATGTGGCAGCGATGGGTCAACCGGTCGAGTGTCGCTCCCGTGAGACGCTCACTCCCCAGCACCTCAGTCCAGTTCT
>Ga0222718_10000227_pt1 | contig 59813 bp, 65 predicted proteins | sample C33_27DmetaG_FD_165045 | JGI IMG/M metagenome (GOLD analysis project Ga0222718, IMG submission 165045) | Estuarine water microbial communities from San Francisco Bay, California, United States - C33_27D | ecosystem: Environmental > Aquatic > Marine > Unclassified | place: USA: California... | reverse complement strand
TTTTTCAGATTCTTTGGCAGCTTCTTTTTCTGCATTCTTCTCAAAATCTTTTCTAATTTTTTCAATTTTTTTCTCTTCTTCTTCTGCTTTTTTTGTAAATTCCTTTGCTTTTTGCTCAGCATCTTTTACTGCTTTTTCTTCAGCTTCTCTTGCTTTATTTACTAATTCTTCTACTTCTTGTCTTGTGTTCTCTTTAAGTTTTTCAACTTTATCAAACCTGCTCATTTCTTGAGCAATGCGATCTCTCAAATCTTTTTCTTGGTTTTTAAGTTCAATAATCTTTCTTTGATTTTCATATATTTTTTCTTTATTTTTTTCGATAATTTGTAATTCTGATTTAAGACTTTCTTTTTCTTGATTAACAATTTCTTCTAAAGATATAACCGTTTTTTGTTCAGCTGAAATCCTATTTTCTGAACATGTAGTTCTAAATTCACAATATTGGCACCATTCTCCAATTTTGAATTTAGGACTTAAAGCATTAAAAGGAATCCAGGATGCAGATTTTTTAGCTAAATCAAGGAACTTTTTTTCAGCCTCTAAAAGTTCACTTTCAGAAAAGCTTCTCTCTTTAATTTTAGTTTCAGTGTCACTAATATAGATGTGAAGGGTTATCAAATCATTTGTTTTTAGAAGTTTGGATGCGCCTAAAGCATACAATTGAGCCTCAAGAAAGTCTTCTGGATGCTCTTTTCTTGTTTTTAATTCTACAATTAATGGTTTGTCATCTACCCTTCCCGCTAAATCTGCTCTACCCATAAAAATTGTTGCAACTTTCTTATCAACAACCTCTCCATTTTTTAAACCTTTACCATCAGCTACTATCGTGAATCCCAAATTGAACTCCGATTTTGTTAGTGATAAGTTTTTATACGGTTTTAATTGTTCAATTAATTCTTTATACTTTTTGAATAATTTTTCACTAGTTTCTGTATCTTCATGTTCCTCAACGAGTTCTTTAAATTCATTAACACTACTTTCTTCGGCAAAGTTATTATTATTTACCAATAATGATTGTGAATAATCATGGAATTTTGTACCAAGTGAAGCTGATTCGTATTCAATATAATTCTCTTTAGGAATCCCATACTGAACATTCCATGCAGCTCTTCTCTCGCATTGTACTAATTTGATAGCGTTAGTTTTTGTAACCTTTACTTCTCGAATCCTGTTAGTGATTTTATCAGCATTAACCAAAGGAAATTGACCACAACGAGATGACATGTCGCAACCCATACTGCACAAATTGCCAGGATTTCGTTTTTGTTTATTATTTAAAAAATTTTCAAGAAGGTCGAAATGTTGGTCTATAATTTCATCTGGATTTTCAATCTGTTCTATTTCTTCTAAATCTTCCCTCTCTAATGACGCGATATAAAATTCTTCATTTTCTTGTTTTAATTTTGTAATTATGGCCTTGTCAATTAACTCAGGTTCTGGATTAAATGCAGTTTTTAACTTTATAAATTCAGAAGCATCTTCATAGATGAATTCATATTGAAAATAGGTAGTTATTGCATATTCTTCGCCATTTATTTCTCTTGTAACTTCTTTTATTGGAAAATCATGATTGAATTCATTTTCTTTTTTTGGATAAATTGTTCTGAATCTTGCAAATAAATCAGACAGTATTGCTTTTTGAATTTTGTCATAAAATTGGAAATTATTTTGCTCAGCGATTTTTATAGATGTCTCTTCGATAGCATCGTTATTGATCCAATCAATAATTGCATTATTTAAATCTTTCCAACGATCTAATTTAGGCTTAGCTAACTGATTATTTTTTCCAATAGAAATGTGGCATTGAGAAATGTTATTTAATTTACTAGACGTAAAAGTATTATCAATATCAGCCATATTAAAATTATAATTAACTAATTTCTGCAAATCTGCAGTTTCAAAAGGGGTTATGGAGTCCCAAAACTCCCAAAAACTATATATCAAGGCTTATAACTACCTGTAGAATAAGACTATGAATAAAAGAATTTCCATCTCATTTAATTCTATTTGTTCAAGTCTTTATCCAAATTTTGACCAAGACGAAATACAAAATTCTGAGGATTACTTCAATTTCATAATTAAAAATTATCCAGACAAATCTGAAATAATACAGTTAAAAGCTTTCTTTTATATATTTTCTTTTGAGATTAGGAAATTCTTTATAAAAGATATAAATATTCCCAACTTTATAAATAAACTACAAAGTTCAAATTTCACCCTTTTAAGGAAACTTGGGTCTGGTATTACAGCACTTTTTGGATTAAGTACTACAAGATCACTAAGTGGTGAAGGTTCAGTATATAAGCACTTCAACTATCCAATCTATAAAAATGGAACTATTAACAAAATCAATACATCAGTACCAAAGAATATTGAAGTTGCAGTAATTGGCAGTGGAGCAGGTGGAGGAATTGCAGCTAACTTACTTAGTCAAAAATATGAAGTCGGGATATTTGATAAAGGAAACTATGCGAATGGTGAAATAAATAATGAAACTTTTGGATATCACAACTTCTATGAAACTCATGCGATACAGCAAACAAGAGGGTATAACGTATTACTTTTGGCTGGTTCCGGAATTGGTGGAGGAACAAGTATAAACTGGACAACTTCTCTTAGAACGCCCGAAAATATATTAAGTGAATGGGATTCACTTACAGGACAGAATAATTATTTCAATTCAGAAAAATTTAAAAGTAGTATTGATTTTATTTGTAATAAGTTAAACGTTGATGAGTCTAATAATTCAATTCCTTTGAAGGAATTAAAATTAGCAGCAGGTCTAAAACTTAATAATATCAACTATAAAATCATTCCAAGAAATACAAGTAATGATGCATGTACGGAAACTGGTTTTAGTACATTTGGTCATAGCGATGAAACTATAAATTCATCATACAAAGCTTGGTTTTCAGATGATAAATTTAATCCCGAAAGAATATTTAGTAATTCTGAAATTAAAAGCATTGATATATCTAATGGAAAGGCGACCCATATAAATGTTCAAAATGATGGATTATTATATAAGGTGGCTGTTGATAAAGTAATTCTTGCAGCTGGGTCACTTAATACCCCAAAAATCCTTTTAGATAGTGGATACAAAAATAAACACCTTGGCCAGCATCTTAAACTACACCCTGTATCGGGTGTTGCTGGAAAATTTTCTGAAGAGCAAAATCCATGGTCAGGTAGCATGCAGGGGATTTATTCAGATGACAATTTATTTATGAAAGATAATTATGGGTATCTCCTAGAAGGACTTCCTATGCATCCAAGTCTTTTCTTTCCTTTTTTTCCTAACAACACAGATGAGTTTAAAGAGTTCGTGAAAAGTTATAACAATTGGTCTGGTTCAATTGTTTTAACTTCTGATACAAGTTCTGGTTCAATAATAAATAAAAAGCCTCAACATTTGTGGGACTACCGTTTAAATGACTTTGATCATAAAAATTTATTGCATGGTATTGAAAGCTTAGTAATGGCTAACTATTTAGCTGGTGCTGAAGAGATTATGGTTGCTACCTCACCGACAATGCACTGGAAAAAATCTTCAAATGAGGATATTAAAAATTTCATTAATAGAATAAAAGTAATTAAAAATCAACCATTCCGAATGCTTCTAGGTTCAGCCCATCAAATGGGAACAGCAAGAATTCACCCTGATGCAAAGCAAGGGGTTGTAGATGTAAATGGAAAAGTTCATGGATTAGACAATGTATATATAGTGGATTCATCAACTTTCCCTAGGTGTTCAGGAGTTAATCCGATGATAACTATTCAATCAATGAGTCATTTTTTAGTGTCACAAATTTGATTTATGGATAATTTTTATTTTGCTCAAAAAGCTGACCTGGATAATTTCCTAGGTCAATAAATAAACCACTTCCTTCAATATGAACTTCATTATCTGAAGAGATAGATGATTCTAAATAGAGCTTCTTGTCTTCAATGTTTGTAACCCAAGCTTCGAGAAGGAACTCTTTTTCAACAGGTACAGGTTTTATATAATTTATTTCCAATTTTGCAGTAACACATGACCTGTCATGAATTACGCATGCATACCCCATTAAATCATCAAGGGCTGCAGATAATATTCCTCCATGTACTAAACCAGGGCCACCTTGGAATCGTGACTCAAAATTATATTTTGATACTATTTTTGAATTATTCAGGATTGGAGATAATTTCATTCCATAATCATTTTGGCTTCCAGATACAAAAGTTTCAGGCCACCATTCAAGTAACTGGTCTAATGATGACCACCTATCAGGGTTTGGAATATCTAAAACTTTTCCTGTAATGTACTTATAATTCATTCTTATTTATCTTAGAGATATCTTTTCTTAATGATTCATTAATAAATGCATTTGTGATATCAGATCTAGTCCTCTCAATAATTGATCTTGCATTGTCAGCATACCTTCTTAGTCCACCTGTTAACGCATCGGGATAATCTAGTTCATTTAGAATTCCAATCGATTCTTCCATGATTTTTAAGTATTTTTCAGCCTCTGTTATCTCGAGGTTTCTAAGGTGTTCTAGAGCTTTTCTTCTCCATTCTCCAATAGTGTCACCAATACCCTGGATATAACTAGAAGCATGAACATTAAAATTATTGAATGGTTCTATGGTTCCATTTACTTCAAATGTATAAAACATTACTGCCTCAACAAATTCTCTTTCAGCATCTAAAACATAGCCTGCGTAACTTATTTCCGATACTTCACTAGATAATCTATTCAATTTATCAATTTTCTCTTTTGCACTTTTGATAAATTCTTCAGAACCCTTTGCATCGTTCCTGTGCATATGTCTAATACTTTTTGAACAATCTCGAACAATTTCACGAGATGTAGATAAAGATTGTTCGCGAATTTCATTTAGAGTATCAAATGTATCTACTAAATGGTTTAAATTAGATTCTGAATTAGACAAATTAAACAGCTTGCTTGAGGTTCTCGATACTTTCATCTTCAAAAGTTACATCATTAATTAAGGCCAAATTTCGTTGTTGGATGCTTGCAGCTCTAACCTGGAATGAAGCATACGCATAAATACCAAAAAAGATATCAATAACAAGATGTAATAAAAATAAACCTACAGAAAGTGTTTGGAGGGAAATAGAAAATGTTACAACAGCCAATACACCCAAAATCAAAAATCCCCTTCTTTGTTTATCAACCATAAAATCATATTCGTCTGTGTGAATGTTGATATTAGATTTTGAATACTTAAGTTCAGGGAAAATTACCGCTACCGAAAGCGATATCAAAAGTGATATTAATACAAGTGTTGATCCCATGCCCTGTCCCAACTTTTACTAATTCAATACTAGCCAAAAAAGAAAATATTTTCAGCTCTTAGAACTTATTTTCATTACCTTGAATTAACCTTTTTATATTTTCAGAATGTTTAAACACAATAAGAACAAAAATAAAAGTTATCAATAATTTATCTGTAGTCAAATCTACTTCGTAAATAAGCAAAGCATTTGAAATAAGTACAGTACTTAAACTAGCAATAGCTGAAACTCGAGAAATTTTAAAAATTACAAAATAAAAAAGAGCAAGTATGGGTATGTTCAAATATAAGAAATATAGATTTTCAAACAACATGCTTCCAATTGGATTAACTATTGTAATTGCTATATATACGCCTAAATATGTTGCAACGCCCTTACCTCCCCTAAATTTATAAAATACTGGGTAAATATGACCAATAACAGCTGCTATTCCGTAAATAATTAAATTTTGATCAAATAGTAGAATTGGTATTACCCCCTTGAATACGTCACCGAGTAATACAAAAGCAGCATATTTTTTACCCAATGTTCTCATAACGTTCGATGTTCCAGGGTTTCCACTGCCTGATGACGAAATATCGAGGTTTTTCAGACTTGCAACTATATACGCAAAATTGATTGAACCAATTAAATAACTTAAAAATATGAATAAAAAATCCATAACTTTAATTGTAATTCATTAAAAATTAATAAGTTATAACCCATTTATACATTTTTTAAATTTATTGTTAACTAAGTAATGGATAATGCAAAAAGATGCGAAAATAAAAGATTATTTTCAACTGAAATAGAAGCAAGAAAAGAAAGACTGTATGTTGAAAAAGAATACAATAAGAAATTTCGTATATATAATTGCAATGATTGCAATGGTTGGCATTTTTCAACAATAAATTAATATGATTGACATTTTTTTAGGAATATTACAAGGTATAACAGAATTTTTACCAATTTCTTCAAGTGGACACCTTGTTGTTTTTTCTTCATTGTTTAAAGAAAATAATTTCAGTACCAATGAAATTGCTTTTCTACACTTAGGAACGGTTTTGTCTATTTTATTTTTTTACTATAAAGATTTGATTAACTTAATGAAAAATAAGTCTTCACTTTTAAAAATTATTAAGTTACTAATAATTGGAATGATACCAGCAGCATTTGTTGGACTAGTCCTTCCAATTAGTCAACTTATTGATGAAAGTAAATATATATTACTCATTACCGGATTTGCATACATTTCATTTTCAGTAATTATGTACTATTCAGAAAAAATTGGTGAAGGTGAAACGATTATTGAAAATATATCAATTAATGAAGCTTTCACTATTGGAGTAGCTCAAAGTTTTGCATTGTTGCCCGGTGTTTCCAGATCTGGAATGACTTTAATAACTGCCATGATCTTAAAAATTAAAAAGACGGATGCAATTTTTTTCTCACTGCTTTTAGGAATCCCAACAATTTTTGGTGCCTGGCTAATAACTCTATTGCAAAGTACTGAAGGCATCAATAGCGATTTAATTATTCCAACACTATTTGCATTTATAGCTGGAACGATTGCAATAAAAATACTTATAAACTTTACGGTAAATTCAAAACTTAAAATATTTTCTTATTATTGTTTTGCAATTGGAATTATAAGTTGTGGTTCCTTCTTAATTAATCTTTAAGTCAATAGGCTTTTTCTTTGGTTGAAATTTTAATATTTCATTTGCTATATTTAGAATGTTCTGAAATTCAGCCTTTTCTTTAAACGCAAATAAATTACTTCCTTCAGATGAAACAGTAATATCTTCAAGAAGAGGTAGTTCACCTAAAAATGGTACATCTAATTTCTTTGATAGGTCTTTTCCACCATCTTTTCCAAATGGGTAGATTTTACTTCCATCCACTTCCATATATGACATGTTTTCAATCACTCCAATAATGCTCGCATTTACTTTTTTAGACATAATGCCAGACCTCTCAGCAACTATTGTTGCATTTGTTTGTGGAGTCGTAATTACTATATTTTCAAAATATTTTAAAAATTGAGAAAGAGAAATAGACACATCACCTGTTCCAGGTGGCATGTCTATGAGTAACACGTCAACATCATTCCAAAGAACTTCAAATAGGAATTGTTCAATTGCTTTATGAAGCATTGGACCCCTCCAAATAACTGCCTCGTCTTGCTTAACGAAGTACTCCATAGAGATAACGTTTAGATTATTTATTCTTGAAGGGAAAATTCGTTCATTAAAAGGGATTGGAGGAAACTTAGCACCAAGAATTTTGGGGACAGAATAACCCCAAATATCAGAATCTAATATCCCAACTTTTTTTCCTAATGAATCAAAAGCTATTCCAAGCAGAGATGTTATTGTTGATTTGCCTACTCCACCTTTACCAGACGTTACGCCAATAATTCTTTTGTTTTTATGAAAGTTATTTTTGAGTTCTTCTAAGTCAATATCTGCACCAACTAAATTTGAGACATACTGTATTTCATCTTCTGTCGCTTTAGTAAATTTTATTTTGAAATCGCCTACCTCATCAATTCTGTGCTTAAGTACATCTCTGACCCATTCAATTTCTGTTAAGTCAACTACCTCACAAGACTTTTTTTTAATTTTGGATATAGCTTTAAGTTCAGATAGGGTTTTATTAAAACCGGGGTATATAATATTTTCTAGTTCCATGTTTAGTATTGTATGTGTATTAGGTTATTAAATTAAATTATGATTAAAAGAAATCTTATTCTTCTATTGCTGACTTTAACTCTAGGTGTAGTCATTTTTAACTCACCTCTAAAAAGCAATTCGGAAAGTAGTATATATTCCACAGTTAACGATGGTATTGTTTTAAAGGAACTACTGGAGATAGATAATTTTACTGAATCTAAAAATATTACAGTACTAAATCTTTGGGCAAGTTGGTGCATTCCTTGTCAAAATGAAGTTGATGAGTTAAAAAAAATAAGCCTAAATGAAAACTTTCAAGTAATAGGAATATTAGTTGATGACTCTGTTGAAAATGGTAATGAGTTTATTGTTAAAAATAATATCAGCTATATTAATGTACTTGATGCTTTCCGTGCAGAACAATTATTAATCAAATTTATGTGGAGTGGCATTCCAACAACTTTAATCCTTAATGAAAACCTTGAAATTCTTTACACCATTAATGGCGAAATAACTGCAGAAGAAATATTTAGTCTTACAGATTAATTATTAATTAAGAAAAGTTTATAATCTAAGTATGGATGCAATACTTTTCTGGAGAATTTTCTTAGTACTTGGCAGTCTTTTATACCTTGGTGCATCTGGTTTGTTCACACTTAAATTGCTAGCAGCTGCGACTGGTAGAAAAAGAATAATAGATTTGTTTATTAGGTAGTTAGTAGCGGGGGTAGGATTTGAACCTACGACCTCTGGGTTATGAGCCCAGCGAGCTACCAGACTGCTCCACCCCGCGCTGAATAATTAATAGTAACTAGATTTAAATTAAACTCAAGAAAATTTTAAATGTTATTTATTTAGCATTTCAATAGCGAGATCGACATACTGTTGAGCTTGGTCAATTAAAGTTTGATATCTGCCTAGATTTCCATTTTGAAGCTCTCTTTGAGCGCTCTCAAAAGCTTCTGTTGCTTTTGCCAATATATCAAGTGCACTTTCACCTTCTGATTCCTCTACAGATTCATTTATAGCACCTTCTCCAAAAATACTTGCTATTGCATCTGAAAGAGTTTCTTCCATAATTATTTTGTCTTGAAAAACAACAACTACAAATTTAAATTCAGGCAATGGATTCTGTTCACCTTGCAAGTAAATAGGTTGATAATATAAGACAGATTGATCAATTGGGACAACAAATAAATTCCCCTTAATAACACTAGAGCCTTGTTGATCAAGTAATGTAAATATCTGAGATATATCAGGGTCTTGATTAATTCTTGTTGCAACCTGACTTGGTCCATCAACAAACTCCCCTTTAGGAAGTCTGAAATCGATTAATTGACCATAGTTTTCGGGATCTGCATCTGCTACAAGAAAGGACTGCATATTTGGTCTATTTTCAGGATTAAATGGTTGAAAAATCAAATAGCTGAGATCTGTTTCACCAGGTAAGCTCATAAGCAAATAGTATGGCAACATTGGCTTAAATCCAATCTCAGTAAATTCTCCTCTTAAGGTTGCAACCCTAGGAGTTGTGGATGAGTCAGAAGGAATAACCCACGGATCTTCATCTGCATAAAAAACTTTTGGATCAGTCATGTGATAATCTCGATACATATCTGATTGAATAGTGAAGAGATCTTCAGGATAACGAATATGGTCTAGTAAATCAGTACTCATATCTGATTCTGATGAAAAAAGGTCAGGAAATATATCTTGATAGGACTGAATTATTGGATCTTTACTATCCACAACATAAAAATTCATTGTTCCATCGTATGCATTAACAACAGCTTTAACTGAGTTTCTTAAGTAATTAAAATTCATAGGTAGACCAGAATTTTCATTTATTCTTCTTGTATCAGCAGGTTGTGCATATGGATATTTATCCGATACGGTATACATATCAATAATCCAAAATAAATCACCCTGAATCAAAGCAAGGTAGGGATCGTTATCAGTGTAAAGAAAAGGAGCTGCTTTTTTAACACGACTTACAATATTTCTTTCCATTATTAATTTTGAATCATCAGAAAGTTGATTTGAAATTAATAAGTTAAGCTCACTATATCTGAGAGCAAAACCTAATCTCTTAAAAAATGAACCTATACTTACGCCACCATCTCCTGAGTAGTTTGTATAAGCAACAGATTGTCCTTCGGTTGAAAGAGGGTAATCAACTTCTTCCTGTAGTGAATTAACAACGACATACTCAATTGAGTCAGCAGACTCTCCAAAATAAATTCTTGGTTGTTCTATTTCTAATTCTGAAACAGTAGTTGTAGCTGGTACACCCTTAACGTAAAAATCTGGCTGCCCTTGGCTTGCTACATTATTAGCGGGACTAAAAACTACACCAAACCCGTGGGTGTATTGTAATCTTTCATTAACCCAACCTACAGCTGGAAGGTTAGTTTGATCAAGTTCTCTCGCTGCAACCATCACCTGAGTGAGTACTCCATTTATTTTATACCTATCAACATCGACTTCATCAAGGGCGTAGTAAGCTCTAATCTCCTGTAGCTGACTATATGTTTCAGCAAGAACTGTTGGATCCCATAACCTGATATTGTCGACTGTTTGTTGATTTTTAGATAAGTCCTCTTTTGTGAGATTTGGTGATGCTTCAAAAGATTTTTCTTCAATAGCGTCTAAGCCGTAAGCAAGTCTTGTATACTCAATATGATTTTCTACATAAGTTAACTCTTTGTTTAATTCGTCGGGAATAACCCTGAATCTTTGAATCGCTGCTGGAACTAAGCCACCTACTATTATTGATACAGCTAACCATAAACTAATTGCTGTTACAGGTAGTAACCATCCTCTTCTTTTTATATTTACTAATAAAAGAACTGCACCAAACAGTGAAATTAAAATCAATAAATTGAGTGCAGGTAAATGAGCAACAACATCTGTATAGCTTGCACCAAATACTTTGCCCCTTGGGGAGTAGAGAAGTTCTAGTGAATCTAGTCTGTAAGCAAAAGCTTTTAAAACAGCAATGAAGGCTAATAGAACAGATAAATGTGCTTTCGCACCACTGCTTACTTCGGGCAACTGGCCTTGTCTTAGTTGTAGTGCGCCTGTTGCAATAAAAAGTAAAACGATTATCAAAGATGTAAAGACTACTAGTTGGAAACCCCAAGAAACAAAAAGACGGTATAGCGGTAATCCAAAAACAAAGCTTGATATATCTGTATCAAAAATAGGATCTGTAATGCCGAACGATTTTTGATTTAAAAAAAGTAAAACTTGTTCCCATAATTGAGATGCCCCAGCGCCAAGAAAAAGTGATAAACCAATTGAACCCCATAATCTATATCTCAAAAATCTTTCATTTGTCCAAGCTCTAAACCTTGAAAGTGGATCTTGAGATTCAAATGATTCAAAAATATCCATTACAGGAGTTGCTCGTACTGCTAAGCGTAAATTTGTGAATATAAATATAAAAGCCAGCAGTGATGTAGCACCAACTAATGAAGCTTTAGTAATTAGTATTTTTAGCCATACAGAGTTTAATTGAACAGAATCAAACCATAAATAATTTGTAAAGAACGTTGCAATTGCTCGAGCTACTGAAAATCCAATAATAACGATGAAAACAATAAAAGAAAATCCTCTTCTGTCGTTTCCTGTATTAGCTCCACCTATGTTTACCATATTATTATTGTATTTATGTCCCGTCTTTAACGTGAACTATACTCGGAAATTACTTCAAGTGCTTCTTTGAAACTATCAACTGCGACAATAGCTGTTTTATCAGTTGATAAAGAAGATGCCTCTTCATAGTTTGCAGTTGGCACCAAAATCAACTCTGAACCAGCTCGTTTTGCAGCAATTACTTTTTGCCTAATTCCACCAACAGGTCCTACTGATCCATCTATTTCTATTGTTCCGGTACCCGCAATAATTAAAGAATTTGTTATGTCATTAGGAATCAAATTGTTATAGACATTGAGAGCCATCATAAGCCCAGCAGAAGGGCCTCCGACATTACCTGTTTTGATATCTATTTCAAAAGGAAAATCAAACCTTTCGTTAACTGTAGTTGCCAAAAATCCTACCATAGGTTCATTTTCGTATTCAATGTGTTCAATTAAATCTGTACTTATAGATATTTCTTTTTCTATACCATCTATTTCTCTTGTTAAGCCAATAATTACTGTTTCACCTATATTGTATTTTCTTAATGTTGCAATGAACTCAGATGCTGAAAAGATTTGTTCATTATTAATTGATGTCAAGAGATCACCTTTTAACAATTTATCTTTTACAGGAGAATTATCTAATATCCCAACAACAAGAACTCCGTCACCTTTAGAATCAATATCATAATTTAAATTTTTGAGTGCAACAGCAATAGCAACATTCTCAGAGGTTTTCATATTTTGAATACTGATTTCACTTAGTTCCTTTGGTGTTACTCCTTTTGGTAGTATCACTTCTCTCGGATAAAGATCAAAAGAACTATCAAAATAAGACCAGATATAAATTAAAGCATTAGCTTCATCTCTTCGTACTGTAAGTTGAAAAAGATTACCATCGAATTCATAAAAATCAACATCACCATAGTCAATGTCCCATTGATACGGAGGGCCTGGTGACATGAAATAATAATCAGTTGTAATAAAAGTGAGTGATCCGATGACGATAAATACTACAAGAAAAATGAGTAAAAATTTTTTTTGATTTGTTGTTAAGTTTTTCACATTTTGATTTTAGGACCTGGAAATAAATAAAGAGCCGGTTAAACCGGCTCTTTAAATAATTATGTTTTAATTACAAGTTATCCAGAGGAATAACATGGTCCTTGTGTGAAATCATAGGATTCCGCAGAAGGTCCAACGTAATTGCTTGCTAACATTTCAACCCCGCTGGCAATACTGCCATTAGGAATGTTAATAAAGCTTTCTTTATCAGCTCTATTTTGTCCTAGTTCTCTGGTAAGCATCATGCCATCAGATTCTACATAAACATTAGCTGCTGCTCTTCTAATTCCTGCTCTGGTAATGTCTCCCCCTTTAAGAGCTGCCTCTAAGACACCTTTTAAGTGATATTGTGAAGACCAACCAGCTACCAAAAATGAACTAGCTGAATCAATTCCCATTGATGCAAATGTAGCTCTCATTGTTGCATGAGCTGTTGAATCAGTCTCATATGGTGCAACCCATGCCATTGTATACATTGCGCCAGATTCAAAAAGACTTTTCAAAGCAAAACCTTCTTGAACAAATGCATCATTAAATGCTGGTGCAGCAAGCATAGCAATTGGTGTCACACCTTGTTGTGCAGCACCACCAGCTACTTGAGCCATTTGTGATGGAACAATTGCTGGAAAGTAAGCATCAACTGGTTGAGTAACCATGAGTCCAACAGCTTGAGCTACGTCAAATTCTGTTGATGGAGGTACATATTCCCAAGCAACAGTAAGGCCGTTTTTCTCAGCTGCATATTTTACTCCTGCAGCCCAGTCACTACCATAGTCACCTGCTCCACCCATAATTCCAACTGTTTTTATATCAACTGGTAGATTTGCTATAGCCCAGTCAACAGCATTCATTCCGTCTGCACAATATGCAGATCCGAATTCAATTACTAATCCTTTATCTACAGATTTGTATGACCAACCTGAATACCATGACATAGGTGCAGCTACCATGTTGTCTTCGTCCATTTCATCAAGAATAAACAAAGTTTGAACTGTACCTAAAGACATTGCTAAAGCTGCAACGTCATTTTTTTGAGTATTGTAAGCTTCTAAATGCTTTTGAGGATTGTATCCGGTATCTGTTCCTTCAACAATCGCAACACTGTAATCTCCAATTCCTCCAGATGTGTTAGCCCATAGCCAAAACCCTCTTTGAGCTGTTTCGAGTGCTGGACCAGCGGCTGCATAAGGACCTGTATAGTCATTAAGCATACCTAGATAGATACATCCTTTAGATTGATCTGCGCCAGTAGGAATACCTCCTATAGCCTCAGGACACGGATCAGAAGTAACACCAACACCAGTTTCAACACCCGAAGCAGTAGTTACAGCTGGAGAATCCAAAGTTTCGACAACTTCTGCAGTTTCTTCCACAGTAGTTTCTTCAGTTGTATCACCACCACAAGCGGCTAAAACTAGGGCTAGAATTGAAAAAATAATGATTCCTTGCTTTTGCAATGGTTTCATATTCCTCCCCCTTTAATTTAATTAGTACTAATAAGAATAAGGATAGTAGAAGTTTTAGTATCTAGTAGGAAAAAGGCCAAGCTTTAAAATAATTACGTAACCTAAACCAAACACCCCATAAACCTCTAGGTTCAAGAATAATAAAAAATATTATAAATAAACCAAATATTATTCTTTCTATTTGCCCTAAAGATAAAGACAGTTCTTGGCCAGCAAGTTCAAAAGTGTGTAACAATGTTTGTATAGCACCTGGTAATAGAGAGAAGAATAGTGCTCCAAATAGTGGTCCCAGAACAGTTCCTCCACCACCGATTATAACTATTGCAATAAAAGTTATTGAGTAGAGCAAATTGAAGACGCCTGGCTCAACTCCACCAGAGACGCTGAACATCAATGCCCCGGTAATTCCTGCATAAAAACTTGAAAGTGCAAAAGCTGAAGATTTGAATTTGAATAAATTAATACCTATTGCTTCTGCTGCTATATCGCCATCTCTAATAGCAGAGTAGGCTCTTCCAGTTTTAGAACGTGTAAGATTTTTAACACCTATCCCAGCAAAAATACAAATTGTTAACGCGAGTAAATAAATTAGTTGATTTTTTTCTAATATGAAACCTCCAACAGAAAGACCATTATCAAAATCAAAACCAAGTAATACAAGCTCTGCTGATTTTCTGCCAAATCCTGCTCCACCAGTAATAAATTTCATATTTGAAAAGAGATGTGAAGCTATAAACACAAGAGCAAGAGTTACTAAACCTAGATTCAAGCCTTTTAGTCTTACTGAAATTGGTGCAATTATTAAACCAAGTAAACCTGCCATTACTCCCGATAGAGGTAGCCAAATTATCATATCAAGTTCATAACCTATTACATATGACGACGAGACTCCTCCAAGCACTGCAGCGGTGTAGGTTCCAACTCCGACAAACACACCATGAGCTAAGCTTATTTGTCCAGCAAATCCCGAAACGATATTCAAACCCCATGCAGCAACTGCGATTAAAAAAGATGTAGTTAGTAATAAAATCCAATAGTCTGAAGCTACTAAAACTAGGCTAAATGCAAAAACCACCAATAAAACAAACCAAAATTTTTGTGTCAAGTTAGAAAAGATGGCTGTTTCTTTTCTGTAGTCAGTATATAAGTTTGGCCTTCCTCTCATACTCTTTCAACCTCTTCAGTTCCAAATAGTCCATCAGGCTTAATTAGTAAAATAATAAACATAATTAAATAAGGTGCTACAAATGAAAATCCACTTCCTAATGAAAATCCAACTAAACTTTCTAAATTTATTTGATAGTAAGCAACATATCCCTGAGTAAGCCCAATAATTAAAGAACCCACCACAGCTCCGGGTATAGAATCTAGTCCTCCAATAACAACAGCTGGAAGAGCTCTTAATGCAGAAATAAAACTTAATTGAGTCAATGTGTTAAAACCACCTGTAATAAAGAAACCAGCGAATGAAGCTAATAATCCTGCAATAAACCAAACAAGTGCAAATATTTTTCCAACATCTATTCCTTGAGCCAAAGCAGCTTCTTGATCATATGATGTAGCTCGCATAGCAACACCATATTTTGACTTTTTGAAAAATATAGATAATAAGATGATGACAATTACGGCAGTAAAGAATGCCGAAATCTCAAGATATTTGAGCACAACCCCACCAATATTGACAGATCCAAAATTTCCGATACTTGGGAATGGGTCACCTAAGTATCTTGGATTAAGCCCTATCCAATTATCTAGAACAGTTCTCAGCAGGATATCGATTCCTATTGTCAAAATAGCTACTGAAAAAACCGGTTCGCCAACCATTGGCCTCAAGAATGTTCGTTCTATTACCAAACTTAAAATAGCTGTTAATAAGACTCCAATAATAAAAGCAATCCAGAAAGGGATTCCTCTATCTACTGCTAATGCACTTATAAACGCTGCGCCTACAACCGCAAGTGCGGGTTGAGCAAAGCTGAGTACATCCATAGCTTTGTAAATAAGAACAAATCCTATTGCAACTAAAGAATATACTGCACCTAGAGCTAGGCCTTCAGCTGTAGCTTGTAGAAAAATAATCAACTATACATCTCCTCTATTAATTCAGAAAATTGTTCTATAAGAACATTCCTTTTTATTTTTTGAGTTGCTGTTAGCTCTCCATCTTCATGATCAAGTTCCTTTGGTATCATACGAAACTTTCTAATTTCAAGCGAAGAGGTTTGTTCATTTGCTTTTAAAATTTCTTTCCAAACTAAATCTTTAACTTCTTGCTTTTCTGAGAGGTCTCTATATGTTGTATGGGGAATATTTCTTCTAAGAGCCCAATTCGAAACGGTGTCAAACTCAATAGCAACAAGCGCTGAGAGGAATTTTCTTTTATCTCCGATTACGATTGCATCTTTAACAAATGGAGAAATTTTGATTTTATTTTCAATTTCCTGAGGTGATACATTTTTACCTCCACTTGTAATTATTATATCTTTTTTTCTATCAACTATTTTAAGGAACTCTCCATCCCAAACACCAACATCACCTGTATAAAGCCAACCGTCATCATCGATTGTTTCTTTTGTTGCTTCTTCGTTTTTAAAATAACCTTTAAAAACTGCACCACCTCTAGTAAGAATTTCACCATCTTCGGCAAGCTTTATTTCCATACCATGATTAGGTACACCAACTGTACCTAATTTCATTTTTTTGTCATTATTTCCTGATGCATATCCACAATTTTCTGTCATTCCGTATCCTTCAAATATTGGAACTCCCAAAGCCATAAAAAATTTAAGTATCTCCGGAGCGATTGGAGCAGCACCAGAAATTGCAGTCTCAGCTTTACTTAAACCTAGTTTCTTTTTAAGCGCCCTGAAAGAAAGAACCCAGCCAATTTTTATTAATATATTTGCTAATAAGTCGTTAAAACCATATTTTAACTTTCTTTCAGCACCTATATTTCCAAGAATCATAGAAATCTTATATAGCTGACGTTTTATAAAAGACGCATCTCTCATTTTTACCATTGCACCGGAATACATTCTTTCTAAAATTCTAGGTACAGCTGGAAAAATAGTGGGTTGAATTTCTGCAAGATCCATTTGAACTGTATCAATTGATTCAGCAAAATTTATAGTAGACATAGTGTGTGATGCTATTAATAAATCTGTTAATCTTCCAAATATGTGACATAGTGGGAGATAAGACAAAAATTGAGGGTCTTTTGCCTTTACATTTTCAACTAACGAAAAATTTGGAATCTGAGAAGCAACCCAACTTATATTACCATGGGTAATCATTGATCCTTTTGGCTTACCAGTTGTACCTGAAGTGTAAACTAAGAAAGCTATATCTTCATCGCTAATATTATTTTGTTGTTCTTCTACATATTTTGGAAACGATTCATACTCTGACTTTCCAATTTCAAGAAATTCGCTAAATTTCATTAGCTTAGGGTGGTCGTAATTATATAAACCACGGTCTTCAAAATAGACAATCTTTTCTAACATTGGTAAGTTGTCAATAACTTCAAGAGCTTTGTCAACTTGTTCCTGATCCTCTGCAAATAATATCTTGGATTCTGAATGAGACAACAAGTACTCTACTTCTGACGCAGGATTTGTAGGGTAAAGGCCAACACTTACAGCACCTATTGCCTGAATACCTATATCAGCGATAAACCATTCGGGTCTATTTTCCGAATGAATAGCAACAGAATGCCCTTTCTCTATACCAAAAAACTTAAGACCCATTGAGAGATACTTAGATTTAGTCCAAAATTCTTCATACGTTGTTTCTTGCCAAACTCCAAATTCTTTATATCTCATTGCAATTTTTTCGGGAAATCTTTCTGCAGTTTGTTTGATTTTTTTTGAAGGTGTCATTCCGCCATCTCTTAATATTTCTTCATAAATTTCATTCATTGTTAATGCCATGATTAACTTACCCCCAAATATGCTTCAATTACTTTTGAATCTTTTACAATTTCTGATGGTTTTCCTTCAGCCAGTTTTTCTCCAAAATTAAGAACCATCACTTCTTCAGCTATATCCATAACCATATTCATATCGTGATCAACAAGTATTACTGTTTTCTGCATTTCCTCATGTATGTCGATAATAAAGCGGGCAATATCTTCAGTTTCTTCATTATTCATACCTGCAGCTGGTTCGTCTAAAAGAATTATCTCCGGATCCATAGCTAGGGCTCTTCCTATTTCTACTCTTTTCTGGACCCCGTAAGGCAAAGACATAATGTATGAATATCGAAATTGCTCAATTTCTAAAAAATCTATAATATCCTCAGCAATTTTTCTAGCTTCTAATTCATTTTTTCTAGTTTTCTTACTAAAAAGTAAACTCGCAATAGGACCATAATTTAAATGTCGATGTGCACCAATCAAAATATTATCCAACACAGTCATGTTTTCAAACAATTCAATATTTTGGAATGTCCTTGCAATTCCTAAATTAGCAACTTCATCAGGTCTTAAATTTTTAATATCGTGATCACCATAGGTGATAGAACCTTCAGTTGGTCTATAAATTCCACTGATACAATTAAAAATTGAAGTTTTTCCAGCACCATTTGGCCCAATGATTGCATAAAGTTTTTTTGGCTCAACTTCAAAACTGACATTATTTAATGCAGTTATTCCTCCAAATTTTAAAGTTACATCATTAAATTTTAATGAATTTATGATAACCACCGTTTCTTTCTCTTGTAATGCTTTACGTCTTTAAAAGATTTTCTGTTTGTACCCTCTGGATTGAGACCAAGGTAGAATTCCCTAACATCTTGATCTTCCAACAATTCTTGGCTTGGATTATCCATAACTATATTGCCAGTTTCCATAATAAAACCATGTGATGAAACATTGAGTGCCATATTGGCATTCTGCTCAACTAGTAATACGGTAACACCTTGTGAATTGATTTCTGTAATAAGCTCAGCAATTTGGTCTACTAATTTAGGCGCTAAACCTAAACTTGGTTCATCTAGCAGTAAATAGTTTGGATCAGACATAAGAGCTCTTCCAATAGCTAGCATTTGCTGCTCTCCTCCAGATAAATAACCTGCTTCGCCTTTTGACCTCTCCTTCAATATTGGAAATAGATCAAGAACTCTATCAATGTTTTCAGGTATTTCTTTACTGTTTGTGTGACCGCCTAGTCTTAGATTTTCAACAACAGTCAATTCGGCAAAAATTCTTCTGCCCTCTAGTACCTGAGCAATTCCTTTTTCTACGATTTTCGACGGTTTTGCATCTGTAATATCTTCACCATCTACAAAAATACTACCCTTTGTAATGTCTCCATTTTGAACATCTAGTAAGCCAGTAATTGAACGTATTACAGTGGTTTTACCTGAACCATTGCTTCCCAATAGTGCAACTATCTCACCCTTAGGTATGTCAAAAGATACTCCTCGTAGAACTAAGATTACATCCTGATAAACAACTTCTAAATTTTGAATTGATAACATTTACGTATTAACTTTAAGGAATCAGCAAATAATTTTCAACCCATAGGAAATTTAATGTAATAAAGTATGAAACCTTTCAAAAAATTTTATTTGTAATACTGGTTACAAACAACCTCTATTTAATATAGAAATATGGAAAAAGAAAACTACTCTCAACAAGAACTCTTTGAACAAAAAAAATATATATCTGATCTAATTGAAGAAAGGTCTGAAAAGAAAAGGAGCTCCTTAAATTTAATTCTCGGCTCATCCCTCTTATCGAGTGGCATAATTTTATCTTTCTTGTTTTTATTTGGCATATTTGATGAAGAAGAAATTGTTCTTCCGGAACCAATAACAATTACAGAAACTGTTCGGGAAAAAGAGCTGGTAATGCCAAGAGTTGATTCTACAGAAGTTGTTTCAATTGCGGAGTTAGCAACGAAAACAATAGTACAAGTTCAAGTCGGAACATTGTCTGAAGATGGAGAGTTCTTTTCTGCTGGAGGTGGTTCAGGTGTAGTTATAAATGACGAAGGTTTAATAATAACTAATCATCATGTTATTGATAATTCAACAGAAGTCCGAGTTATTTTTGAAGATGGAAGAATGTATGAAGCTAAAATTATTGGATCTGATAAGTTAACAGATATTGGATTAATAAAAATTAATGCTTCCAATCTTATTCCAATTGCAATTGGAAATAGTGACAAAATGCTAGTTGGAGATTTAGCAGTCGCAATTGGACATCCTTTGACTCTGGGTGCTGCTCCAACTGTCACCACAGGGGTGGTTTCTGCACTTGATAGACGTCTTGATGTTGGGGGTGACACAATGGGTTCAGCGGTTACATTATTTGGACTAATGCAAACAGATGCTCCAATAACTAGGGGTTCAAGTGGTGGTGCTTTAATAAATAAAAATGGTGAACTTATAGGTATCACAACTGCAATTGCTACTGCAGATGTAGGAGCTGAAGGACTTGGATTTGCTGTGCCTATAAACTTAGCATTAGGAATTGCTGAAGATTTAATTAGTGATGGAAAAATTTTACATGCCTTCCTTGGGATATTAGGCGCACAACATTTTGAAACTGCTGCTGATGGTGCGAGGATATTCTCTGGTGTCTATATACAAGAACTATATGGCCCAGGAGGAGAAATATTTGCTATTGGTAAAGCTGGAGCACTTCCTGGTGATATTATTAAAACAATTAATGGTGAAAGTGTAAAAACACTAGACGGCCTCATAACTATATTACGTACCAAGAGAGCAGGAGATCGGGTTGAAATTCAAATCATGAGAGATTCTCAAGCAATTACTCTAATTTTCCAGTTAGATTTACGACCATCTGATGTTTAATGTCTGACGATATTTTCTCACAACTTTTTAATTTATTTAACAGTGACGATGATAATGTCAACTGGAAACTTGCAGAACAAATAAGCAATCATATCAATAAAGAAAGCCAAACTGACTATCTCCTATCAAATCAAAACTTGAATTATCAAGAAATTTTTAGAGTGATTCAACTTAGTGATGAGAGTCAGGAAGATTTAAAGGATTCACCAAAGGAAATATCAATTCTAGATTCAAAAGATTATGGTATTTGGTTTTTGAACTCAATTAAGCATTTTGACTTTAGCAATTTACAAATGATTGACGGAAATTCATTGGGGTTAGCTGGAAATCAATCTTCATTAATAGGAATGCAATTGGGAAACATTGCGGGATTTTTAAGTAAAAATACCTGGGGTCTTAGTCATTTTGGAATTATTCTTCCAAAAAATGATAAATTAGCAATAAACAAGAAGAACTTTGATTTACGAATAGATCAATTTGAAATTGATGATAAGGAAGCAACGATGGCTCTAATGCTATTAGAGTTTGTTGCTCTATCTTTAGGTAATTACTCTGCTCCTTTCTCATATGTTGTTGCCCAAATGAAAAAAAGTAATGAGGAACTCCTTAATCAAATAAAGGATATTGAACCAAATTTTGATGCTACAAATTTTTCAAATCCTGAAGAGCTTATCCAAAGTATTCCTCAGCTGAACAACTTTGATATGGAAACAATATTAGATGTAATATTTGCACCTTTAAGTTTTTATAGATCAGTAATAAAATCTTTAGCAAAAAATATTCTTAAGATTATTGATCCAAGTGTAATTGACCTTGTAATGGACTTAGGTCTAGTTTCTAATCAAGGACCTACTAGTAATTTTGAGTTGAAAATTTCAAAATATGATGAAGCTTCAGATGGATTCATTGAATTTTTAAATAATTCATCAAATCAATTATCACTCCTTGATATTATTTCAGATCAAGAGTTAATACCATCAATCGATGAGCTTACTGACCCAATATCATGGGCTGCAAGAACTTCTTTACCGCCTATTTAATTTAAACTTCGCTATCATATATTTATTAAGAAAGGACTAAATTATGTCATTAAATGTCGGAGATAAAATACCAGAATTTGAATTGTACAATCACGATAAATCGAAACACAGCGACCAGGATTACCTCGGTCAAAAAACAATGTTTGTTTTTATGCCATTTCCGTTCAGCAGTGTTTGTGATAAAGAAATTTGTGAACTTAGAGATTACCAAGAATCGTTTATTAAAGAAGACACTAACACCGTTTTAATTACTGTTGGTGCAAGTCCTACCAATAGAGCCTGGTCTGAACACTACAAAATTGAATTCCCAATTCTTTCTGACTTTTGGCCTCATGGTGAAGTTGCTAAGAAGTTTGGATGCTTTCATGATGTAGCTGGTGTTTCTTTAAGATATACATATATAACAAATGAAGAAAATGTTATAACTGAAATTATTAAGAGTGATGAATTAGGTGTTGAAAGAGATTTCAGCGAATATTCACAAAGTTTAGGAATTTAACCTACATCTCTTATATCAAATTCTGCAGCTCTTTGTCGCTTGATGCGTCTTCTTTCTCTTTCGGAAAGTCCGCCCCAGATACCAAACTTTTCTGAATTCTCTACAGCATATTCAAGACATTGATCTTGCACTGTACATGCCCTACAAATTGCTTTGGCTTTACGAGTAGAAGCTCCTCTTTCAGGAAAAAATAAATCCGCATCTGCCCCTTTGCAATTTGCCTCTTCTGTCCATGATGGCATTCCGCCGATTAACTCTTCTACAATTGATTGTTCCACCCGTACTCCTTGTTGTAAATTACATATGTGTAATTTATAACGACTCCTCTCAATTGTCAAGAGGTGAATTATCTAATTAATTTATAGTTATTTTTTGAATGTAGGATAATTAAATAATGCAAAATCAAAATATGGTTTCTACTGGTTCGGTTTATAAGGGTAGAACAAGTATGTGGCTTTATTTATTTCACCGTATAACTGGTGTTGCATTATTTGGATATTTACTACTTCATATAATTTCAACCGCATTAATTCTTGCAGGACCTGAAATCTACGAAGGTGCAGAAGCTATTTATAAGAACTTTTATTTCAGACTCGGTGAAGTTGGGTTGATGGCAGCTGTATTAGCTCATGCTATAAATGGTCTTCGTATTATTACTGTTGATTTATGGAGCAAAGGGTCTAATTATCAAAAAAGTTTAAACATTGCAGCACTTCTAATATTTATTGGTGTTTTTGTACCTACAACATACCAAATGATTACCTCTTATTTTGATATTTGTATTGAAAAAAGTTCAGTCGGAACCACTGTTGTTGATTGTATGGTAAGACCATTACCAGATTGGAAATCAAAATGAAAAGTACATCAAGAACTGATTGGGGTAGAAGACAACCCCCTATTGGTGGAAGTAATTTTGAGTTATACGCTTGGTTTTTCATGAGAGTGAGTGGGTTATTTTTGGTGCTTTTAGCTGCGGGGCATATGTTTATAATGCATGTCTTTAATGACACTCTTAATTTAGATTATGAATTTGTTGCAGCAAGATGGGATACTCCATACTGGAGAGCTTTCGATTGGCTATTACTGGCTCTAAGTATTCTTCATGGAACCAACGGTTTAAGAATTGTAATGCATGACAATATCGCTAACAAACTCTACAGACAAGTGGCATTGTATAGTTTGTATTTTATCTCTTCAGCATTTTTCATTTTAGGTACATACGTTTTGATAGCATTTGTGAGGGAAGCATGAAAATTATAAGACATTCTTTTGATGGAGTAATTGTTGGTGCAGGTGGAGCTGGGTTAAGAGCAGCTATTGAGGCGGCGCCTCATATGAAGCTAGCTGTAATAACTAAACTTTATCCAACCCGCTCACATACAGGTGCTGCTCAAGGTGGCATGAGTGCAGCACTAGCAAATGTTGAAGAAGATAATTGGAATTGGCACGCCTTTGATACTGTAAAAGGCTCGGACTATCTCGCAGATCAACCAGCAGTTGATATTCTTTGTAAGGAAGCTATCGACTCAGTTGTTGAGTTAGAACATTGGGGTTTACCATTCAGTAGGTTAGAGAGTGGAAAGATAGCACAAAGAAGATTTGGTGGCCATACCGTAAAAGAAGGAGAAGCGCCAGCTTTTAGAGCTTGCTATGCAGCTGATAGAACGGGTCATATGATTCTTCAAACCCTTTATCAGAAATGTGTTTCTATGGGAGTAACTTTTTTTGATGAGTTTCAAGTATTAGATATAAAAATTGATGATGGTGTCTGTAAAGGTGTTGTAGCATATGAAATTGCAACTGGAGATATTCATATATTCGAAGCAAGAGCAGTAACTTTTGCAACAGGTGGATTTGGCAAAATTTATAAAGTAAGTTCAAATGCACACTCTTTGACTGGGGATGGTCCAGGAATTTTATATCAAAAAGGTATACCCCTTGAGGACATGGAGTTTTACCAGTTTCATCCAACGGGTATTTATAGGCTTGGTATTTTACTTTCTGAGGCTGCGAGAGGCGAAGGTGGAATTCTAAGAAATAAAAATGGAGAAAGATTTATGGAGAGATATGCCCCATCGATTAAAGACTTGGCCCCAAGAGATATGGTTTCTAGAGCCATTGCAACTGAAATTAGTGAAGGAAATGGCGCTGGTCCTAACAATGATTTTGTATATTTAGATTTAACTCATCTTGGAGCTGAGACAATAAAGCAAAAACTTCCTGATATCACTGATTTTGTTAGAACTTATGTGAAAATCGAACCAATTGATGAACCAATTCCTGTTCAACCAACTGCACACTATGCAATGGGGGGAATTCCCACTGATGTTGATGCTAGGGTGCTAAGTGATGCCAAAGGTAGTATTTTGCCCGGAGTCTATTCTGCTGGTGAATCTGCTTGTGTCAGCGTACACGGAGCCAACAGACTTGGAACTAATTCCCTGTTAGATATTGTCGTATTTGGGAAAAGAGCTGGTCAAAGCATGGTTGATTATGTATCGAGTACTAAACCATACTCACTTTCAGATAATGCTGCAGAGGACCTAAAGAATAAAATTGTTAACTTTATGGAAAAAGAACACAATCCTAATTTCTCAGTCCCAAAAATAAGAGAAGAACTTCAAAACTCTATGGAGGAAAATGCAAAAATATTTAGATCTGATGAAACATTAACTGAACAAACTAAAATTCTATCTGAGTTGAGAGATCGTTATAATAATGTAACAATTTCAGATAAAGGTAAAGTTTTTAATACCGAATTATTAGAAGCAATTGAACTCGAGTATCTACTAGATATGTCAGATACCACTGTTGCAAGTGCTCAAGCAAGAAAGGAAAGTAGAGGGGCGCATTCTAGAATTGACCATGTTGAAAGAGATGACAAGAATTGGCTTAAACACTCCTTTGCTTTCAAAAATGGAGATTCGGTTAAACTAGATTATAAAGATGTTGAACTTGGTAATTATGAACCTAAAGAGAGAAAGTATTAATGGATATTAATCTCAAAATTCTAAGATACAATCCGGAGACTGACAGAAAAGGTCATTGGGAAGAGTATTCACTTGATGCTGATCCAGATGAAAGAATTTTAGATTTACTACATAAAGTAAAGTGGTTTGATGATGGCAGCTTAGCTTTTAGAAGATCGTGTGCTCATGGTGTTTGTGGTTCTGATGCGATGGTTGTAAATGGAGAAAACATGCTTGCTTGCCAAGTGTTAGTTAAAGAAGTAAGCAATCCTATCAAAATAGAACCGATTAGAGGCTTACCTGTTATAAAAGACTTAGTTGTAAACATGGATTCATTTTTTGATTCTTACAAAAAAGTTATGCCATATCTGATTAATGAAGAAGAGCCTGGTGAACGAGAAAGGCTCCAATCACCTGAAGACCGTGACCGTTTTGAAGATACTACGAAGTGCATCCTTTGTGCTGCATGCACTACTAGTTGTCCTGTCTTCTGGACTGCTGATACATATGTTGGACCTGCAGCAATCGTAAATGCACATAGATTTGTATTTGATTCACGAGATAATGCATCAAAACAAAGATTGGAAATCTTAAAAGATGTTAATGGTGCATTTAGATGTAGAACTGCTTTCAATTGCACAACTGCATGCCCTAGAGGGATACAAGTTACTAAAGCCATTGAAGATGTTAAACGAGAAACTTTAACAATTAATTGATAAAAAATTTACTCAAAAATTTTAAAGAAAAAATAAAAGAAACAAATTTTAAAACTAATGATGTATATTTTTACTTTACAGATTTAGATGAAACATACTCATTAAACGAAACTGAAAAAATTAAAGAAGTAGCAAACAATGAAAAATATTTAATTTTTAAAATATCAAGTTTAGATTTATTGGAAATTGTAAATGGCAAAATTCATCCAGAAGACTTACTTTTTAATAAAAAAATTAAAATTTCAGGTGATATTAGTTTACTTTCATAAGTGAATTCAAAAGAAAAGACGGCTATTGCCGTCTTTTCAAATTAGTTAAAAGAGCTTTAGTTTAAAGCGTCTTTTAATCCTTTTGCAGCTTTAAAAGCTGGGGCATTTTTCGCAGCAATTTGGATTGTTTCACCTGTTGCTGGATTTCTACCTTGTCTTGCAGCCCTGTATCTTGACTCAAAGTTACCAAAACCAGCGATACTTACTTTATCGCCATTTTTCATACCATTTGTTACGCCATTAAACACGGCTTCTACAGCTTTTTTAGCATCAGTTTGTGACAACCCTACTTCTGCTGCAACAACGCTTGCTAATTGATCTTTATTCATAGCTGTTTAGCCTTTCTGTATTGAGTTTTTTAAAAACTCCCTACAAGTATTATAGTTTTTTATAATGATTTGTCTTAAAATACTAAATTTATTGATTATTTTTTAAAAAAACCTGATTTTATTGACTAATTATGCTATTTAGTTCTTTTACTTTATCTTTAACAGCATTTGATGCATTTTTTAAATCTGTAAGCTCATCACTATTTAATTCGAGCTCAACAACCTCTGTGACACCATTTTTACCTAATTTAGTTGGCACTCCTAAATATACATCACTTATTCCATACTCACCCTCTAGCCATGAGCAAGCTGGCATAACATCATTAGCATCGGAGATAATTGATTTAACCATAGTAGAAGCTGCGGACGATGGTGCAAAATAGGCACTACCCGTTTTCAATAAAGCTACAATTTCAGCTCCACCGTTTGAAGTTTTTTGAACAAGATCATCAATTTCATCTTTGGACAATATTTCGGTAAGAAGCTTTCCATTCACCCTGCACTGTGATGGAACTGGAACCATTGTTTCTCCGTGGCTACCCAATGTGAGAGCCTCAACATCATTCATGTTTACATTTAATTTCTCAGAGATAAAATAAGCAAATCTAGAAGTATCCAAAACACCAGCTTGACCAATTACTTTATTTTTAGGTAAACCTGAAATTTCAGATACTAAGGTAGTCATTTGATCTAAAGGATTTGTAACAACAACTATTGTTGGACTCTCTGAATACTTCATTATATTATTTGTCACATCTGTAACAATTTTTGCATTAACCTCTAAAAGGTCCATACGGGACATTCCTGGTTTTCTAGGAAGTCCAGCTGTGATTACAACTACATCGCTGTCATGAGTATCTTCATATTTGTTAGTACCAGAAATCTTTGTAGAAAATTTTTCAACATATCTGGATTGGTTCATATCGAGTGCCAAACCTTGTGGTAAGCCATCAACAATATCCGTCATAACTACAGAGTCAACAATCTCATACTCTGCAATTCTTAATGCTGTCATAGAGCCGTATTTACCTGCACCAACAACAGTTACTCTTTTCATTCTTAGAAGCCTTCTATGTTGTCAGTCAATGATTTCGCAAAATCAGAAGAGGATAATGTTGTCGCGTCAGTTCTGCCTCGGGCAAGGTCATATGTGACATTACCTTCACTTATTGATTTCTCCATTGATTTTACAATTAAATCAGCAGCTTCATTCCAACCCATATATCTAAACATCATCTCGCCAGATAAAATTAACGAACCAGGATTAGCTTTGTCCTTTCCTGCATGTTTAGGCGCTGTACCATGTGTAGCTTCAAAAACTGATTTTCCGTTTTCATAATTAATATTTCCACCAGGACTAATTCCTATACCACCTATTTGTGCTGCTAATGCATCTGAAGCATAATCGCCATTTAAGTTAGTAGTGGCTATAACATCAAATTCTTGTGGCTTTATGAGTATTTGCTGAAGGAATGCATCAGCGATAACATCCTGAACTAAAATCTTATCTCCTGCATCTCCATTACAATCATCCCACGAAACTGCAACATCTGAAAATTCTGATCTTACAAGTTCATATCCCCAGGCTCTAAATGCACCTTCGGTGAACTTCATAATGTTCCCTTTATGAACGATTGCTAAGTTCTTCTTATTATTCTCAACGGCATAATTGAGCGCTGCTCTAATTAATCTTTCTGAGGCTGTTTTTGATATTGGCTTAATTCCAATCCCGCTATCCTCTCGAATTTCCCAACCGAATTCTGATTTCAAAAATGCGTTAAGAGACTTAACTTCATCAGAATTCATTTCAAGTTCTTTTCCAGAGTAAACATCTTCAGTGTTTTCTCTAAATAATGCGATATCTACGTCACCAGGATTTTTTGTTGGTGATTCTATGCCAGAAAACCACCTTAGAGGTCTTAAGCATGCATAAAGGTCTAATTTTTGCCTAATAGCAACATTTATTGACCTAATTCCACCGCCAACAGGTGTAGTAAGTGGTCCTTTAATACCAATTCCATAATTATCAAAAAGTTCCAAAGTTTTTGCTGGAAGCCACTCCCCAGTTTCATCAAATGCTTTTTGACCAGCCAACACTTCTGTCCATTCAATTTTTCTTTGATCTGAATATGCTTTTTTTACTGCTGAATCAAATACATTTTGTGATGCTGGCCAAATATCAACACCTATACCATCTCCTTCAATAAATGGAACTACCGGTTTGTCTGTATCAAATGAAGCACGAGTCTCGTCAATAGCAGCTATTAAATCATCTCTTTTTAAATTTTCTTTCAAATTACATCCTTAATTGCTTGTCCAATCCTAGTTGGATTTTTTACCACATTTACTCCTGCTTTAGTAAGTGCTTCAATTTTAGCAGAGGCTGTCCCCTTATTACCTGAAACTATTGCACCAGCATGACCCATCTTTTTTCCCGGAGGCGCTGTAACACCAGCAATATAAGAAACTACGGGTTTAGTTACATAATTTTTAATGTACTCAGCTGCTTCCTCTTCTGCACTACCGCCTATTTCCCCGATCATAACAATTGCTTCAGTTTGAGAATCTAATTGAAACCCCTCAAGTACATCTATAAATGACATTCCAGGTACTGGGTCTCCGCCTATGCCTATACATGTTGATTGTCCAATGTTGATTCTTGTCAATTCGTGTACAGCTTGGTATGTCAAGGTTCCTGATCTTGATACAACTCCAACATTACCTTCCTGTGTTATTTCATGAGGCATAATACCAACGTTAGATTTTCCGGGAGAAATTAAGCCTGGACAGTTTGGACCGAGTAATTTAGCATTCGTATTTGTTGTTAATAAATCATACATTTTAGCTTCGTCTTTTGCTGGTATGCCTTCTGTAATGCAGACAATAAGATCGCAGCCGGCATCTCCAGCCTCTAAAACAGCATCCTTAGCAAAAGCAGGGGGCACAAAAGTAAGAGCAGTATTAGCACCTGTTGCCTCAACTGCATCTTTTACAGTATTAAAAATTGGAATTCCCTCTACTTGTTCTCCACCTTTTCCTGGTCTGGTTCCAGCAACAACTTGGGTGCCGTAATCTCTGTTTCTGAGAGCATGGAACTTTCCTTGCTCTCCTGTTAATCCTTGTACAACAACTTTTGTATCTTCATTAATTAAGATCGACATTATTGACCAGCCTTTACTGCAATTTGAGCTGCTTCATCCATAGATCCTGAAATTGTTATTTTTTTATTCTTATTTTTTTCAAGTATTTCCAAACCTTCTTTTGAATTTGTTCCATCAAGACGAACTGTAATTGGCCATTTAAGTTCTTTACCGCTAGTTGCCTCGACAATACCTTCAGCGACTAAATCGCATCTTGTTATTCCTCCAAATATATTGATAAGAACACTTTTTACATCATCTTCAGTTTCAAGCACCTCAAGAGCGGCTGTAACGGTTTCCGCTTTAGCCCCTCCACCTATATCAAGAAAATTTGCTGCTTTTCCGCCATGCTCAACAACAACATCTAGTGTAGACATCACAAGCCCTGCACCATTTCCAATAATTCCAACGCTCCCATCTAATTTTATAAAATTTAATCCTTTACTCTTTGCAAATTTTTCTGAGTCAGGTATTGGAATGTCTTTTTCAAATTTCTGAAATTCTTCATGCCTGTACTCAGCATTCATATCTAGAGATACTTTTGAATCTAAAGCTGAAACACCTTGAGACGTTATAGCTAAAGGATTCACTTCTACAAGATCACAATCGTTATCTACAAACAAATTGTAAAGTTTGGAAATTATCTCAATAAGTTGATCTTTATATTCGAAATCTAGCTTGGCGTTAGTAATGGCATGTTCGATGTCGGGAGGATTTAAGCCGACTGATGGTGAAATATAATGCTTTATTAAATCATCTGGAGAGTTTTCTGCAACTTCTTCAATATCCATACCTCCTTTTGAACTAAGCATCATTAAATATTTTTTTTCAGATCTATCAAGCGTAAATGAAATATAGTACTCTTTGATAATTTCTGAAGCTTCCTCGATAAGTAAGCTTTCAACTAAATGGCCTTTAATATCCATTCCTAAAATATCATCAATAAACTGATCTAATTCAACATCATTATTGGCTACTTTAATTCCGCCAGCTTTGCCTCTGCCTCCAACTTGCACTTGTGCTTTAACCACTACTGGATAACTTAAGCCATGGTCTGATTTGAGTTCAGATTTAGATTTTATAAATGTTGATTTTGGTGTAGGGATAGAAAATTTTTTATAAAGTTCTTTACCTTGGTATTCAAATAAATTCATATTGTTATAACAAGAATATAGATTACAAAAAAATAAAAATTATGCTTGATATTTATTGAAATTTTATTGGAGCCCATTCAACATCCAAGTATTTTGTTCCTACGTCTTCCGAAAACTCTACAGTTATTTCATTTCCGTTTACTTCTTTTATAATGCCCTCACCATACTTTTCATGTATCACAACTTTGCCAACTTCTCCTAAATTCTGACTATCTGAATTGTTAGTAAACTCATTTGTATGATCTTCAGTAATAAAATGGTTAGCTCCTTCTTCTAGGAATCTACTTGGTAAATTATAAACTGTACCACCCCAAAGAGTTCGAGACCAAGAATGTGTCAAATAAAGCTTCTGTTCTGCTCTAGTTACGCCTACATAACATAACCTTCGTTCCTCTTCTATTTCAGAAGAATCTCCTTGGGAGCTTCTCTCGTGTGGAAATAAATTCTCTTCCATTCCAGTCATAAATACAAATGGAAATTCAAGACCTTTTGCATTGTGTAATGTCATGAGCAGTATCTTGTCGCTATCTTCTAATTTGTCTGTATCTGAAAATAGAGCAATAGACTGGAGATAATCTCTTAATTTTGAGTAAGGCTCTTCAATATCTTCATCGTAAAGATTTTCAAAACTAAAAGCTGAGTTTAAAAGCTCTTCTATGTTTTCTAGTCTCATCTGTGCTTCTAGAGTGCCCTCTTTAATTAAATTTGATTTATATCCTGTTAAATCTAGAATTTTTTCTATAGTTTTTGAAGGTCCTTCTAAGGCGTATGTTTTAAGTTCATCAATTAAGTCTTTAAAATCTAATAAATTTGATATAACTCTATTTGAAAGATTTTTAAAATCATATAAAGAATCCAGGGTCTCTATTACTGATTTATTATTTTCATCCATATAATTTCTAATTTTCTTTTTCGAAGTCTCTCCAATTCCTCTTCTGGGTTCGTTAACTATTCGCTCAAATGAAACTGTATCTAAGTCATTAATTAAAAACTGGAGATAGGCAACTATATCTTTTATTTCTTTACGTTCATAAAAACCAACACTCCCTACCAATTTGTAATTCAAATTTATCTTTCTAAGCTCCTCCTCAAATAATCGTGATTGGCTATTTGTTCGATAAAAAATTGCAACTTCGGCAGATTGATCTTGACTAATTATATTCCTAATTTCTTCAGCTACCCACTTTGCCTCATCTTTTTCAGATCGAAATTTAATTGATGAAATATCCAGACCTTCTTCATTATCAGTCCATAAATTCTTTTCTATCTTTCTATCGTTGTTAGAAATGATGGAATTTGCTAAATTTAATATTTTTTTAGTTGACCTGTAATTTTTATCCAATTGAATTATTTTTGCATTATTAAAATCTTTTTCAAATTCTAAAATATTTCTAATATTTGCACCTCTAAATGCATAAATGCTTTGATCCGAATCACCAACAACACAAATATTTTTATTATCAGATGCTAAGAGCTCGACTAGTTTGTACTGGACGTGGTTAGTATCCTGATATTCGTCAACCATAATAAATTGAAATTTTCTAGACCATTTTTTTAAGACTGCTTCATTAGTATTCAACAAATCTACTGTCTTTAAAAGTAGATCATCAAAATCCATTGCGTTTGCAAGAATTAACTTTTTCTCATAGCTTGAATAAATTTCTGCAACTTTTACATCAAAAAATGATTCTGCATTTTGCAATGCTTCAGCAGGCAATCTCATCTCATTTTTTAAATTTGAAATATGTCCACGAATTTTTTTTGGTGAATATTGTTTAGTATCTAATCCATTTTCTGACATGCAGAGACGGACAACCTTTACAGTATCTAGTTGATCATAAATTGTAAAATTATTGTTGTATCCAATCTTATTTCCATCGACTCTTAGAATTTTCACACACAAGCTATGAAATGTAGATATCCACCTTGGAGATAGCTTTAAATTTAGTAACTCACTTATTCGAACTTTCATTTCTTCAGCTGCTCTATTCGTAAAAGTAATTGCTAGTATGTTTTCAACATTGACATTTTGATTTTTAACTAAATGTGCGTACCTGTGAGTTAAGACTCTAGTCTTTCCAGAACCAGCACCAGCCATTATCAAGACAGGTCCATTTATTGTTTCTATTGCCTCTATTTGACTAGGGTTGAGAAATTCTTTCCATGATTCAGGAATTTTTGAAGTTGAATCCATTAATGCTTAATCTAACCCTAAAGCTGTTTCGATTTCTGAAATTGTCAATTCAGCTGACACTTTTGCCAATTTTAAATTATTTTCTAATGCTAAATCAACTTCACTATCAGATATTTCTTCAAATTTTTCTGCAATGGGTTCTAAATAATTAATTACGATTTCTGCGACAGCTAATTTAAAATCTCCATATCTAAAGTCCTGAAATTGTTTTTCTGTTTCTTTTAATTCAATCTCATTAATTGCAGAATAAATTTCAATTAGATTGCTAATACCTAGTTTTGATTTTAAGTCATATTTGATTTCATTTTGAGAATCAGTAACAGATGACTTGAATTTCTTTATTATTGAATCTTTAGAGTCATTAAAGTAAATTGTTCCATTAATATCATCTGAACTTTTAGACATCTTATTTTCTGGATGCCTCAAAGACATCAGTCTTGCACCAGACTTACCACTTGTTTTTTCAGGAATTGGAAAGATGTCACCATAGTTATTATTGAATCTCTCAGCAATATTTCTTGTAAGTTCTAAATGTTGTGTTTGGTCGTCACCTACAGGCACCTCATTTGCTTTATGAATTAATATATCAGCTGCCATCAATATTGGATAAGTTAAGAGTCCAGAGTGTGTACCAAATGAATGAGATTTCTCTTTAAATTGGGTCATTCTTTGTAGCTCGCCTACCTGACAAAAATTTGATAGTATCCAAGACAAATAAGCGTGTTCTTTAAGATTACTTTGAACGTAAATAACAGAATTTTTCATATTAATTCCACTTGCCATTAAAACTTTTAATGTATCGCGTATGCTCGTTTTCAAACTTGTTTTATCTGGTATTGCAGTAAGAGAGTGTAAATCTACGATGCAAAAATAATTTTTCGACTCATCGTTTGAAATCTTTACCCAATTATTTATTGCACCTAATAGATTGCCTAAGTGAACTAGGCCACTGGGTTGAATTCCTGAAAAAACTGTTTTCATATCTGCTATTCTAATAAACTAAATCAAATTGGAGAGTTTTTTATCAAATCTGAAAGGCCATTATCTGCTTACTCTGGCTTAAGAAATATTATTTTAATCGGAATACTATTTGGATTCCACGGCCTATTAAACAGAAGTCTTTTACTTGATGGAGTAAGTGAGATATTTATTGTAACTGCAAGAATTACACTAGTTACTTTCTTAATAAGTTTATACTGTTTAAAAGAGTTCTATAGTGAAATAAATTTTTCTTTTTTCTTCAAAGGGTGTCTTACTGGATTTTTAGCAATATTTGTTCCTGGATGGACTTTTATTTATGCATTAAAAAATATATCTTCGGGATTGCAAAGTATATTTATATCAACTATCCCGCTTTTTACTGTTTTTTGGGTGTTGCTATTTTTCAAAGAAGAAAAAATTACAAGAATTAAATTAGTTTCTGTATTAATCGGACTTGTAGGTTTAGTATTTCTCTTTTTCTCAGGAGAAACAGGTCTTTCAAATGAAGGAGATCTCATTACTGGTGGTCTATTAGCTTTAGTTGGAATTCAGGGATTAGCACTTAGTAATATTACAAATAAAAAACACCTTAAATACATACCTGGGAAAACCTATCTTTTAACTCAATGGTTATTTGGTGCTGGCCTTTCTGTAATTTTATTTTTTACTTTAGGAGGAGAAATTGAAATTCTATCGTTATCAGAGTCATTAAAATTATCAGGCTTAGCTTTTATAGATATTTTTAATTATTCACTATTTTTATATACAATTAAAAGATACTCGGCAACATTTACAACAATGGTTGATTACATTGTTCCCATTGTTGGAATATTGATGGGTTATGTTTTCTTAAATGAAGTTATAAGTAATGTATTTTTTATAACTTTATTATTAATTTTTATTTCGTTATATTTAGCGGTAAAAGACGAATCAGATAATTTGTCTTAAATCTAAAGTCAACAACCGTCGTGTTATTTTTGCTGTTGCCCCCCATAAAATTTCTTTTCCAATCTTAAAAATCCAATCATCAGAATAGGAACCTCGATAACTCCAATTATTTGGATTTGATAACTTTTTGATTTCAACAAAATAAATTTCCTGGACTTCACTTACATTAAAATTTTTAGGCTTTTCAAATAATTGGCAAACAACGGGATAGACATCGAATTTATACTCAACAGTATCTATAGAATTTAGATAACCAAAAGGTTTAATAATTGACTTAGGCAATAAAAGCTCTTCAGCTGATTCTCTAACTGCCGTACTGACAATATCTATATCTTCTTCCTCTTTTTTACCTCCGGGAAATGCGATTTGGCCTTTGTGTGTTGGCATTTCATTAGACCTTTTAATATATAAGATTTCTTTGTTGTCAAAAATCAAAATTGAAACTGCAGCATAATCATTTGCAATAGGAACATGTGGGGTTTCTAGCTCATGGTAATTTAATTTTGTGTTCAATTAATCTTTTAGTCCGGCAACTAATTCCACTTTTATACCTATTGGGTTTAAAACTTCCCAAGCATTAAATTTTGTGGGTGCATCAAAGCCAAACCAAGTTGTATCAATTTCAGTAAAACCAGATATGTATATCTTATCTCCATCTAAATATGCTGTGATTGAAAAGGGAGTATCAAGTTCAATTTCTCTAATAGTTAATTTTCCTACAATAGTATCTTCGATCTTTGAGTCAAAGTCTCTGTTTGGTAATACTAATTCATCTTTCCTAAACACAGCTTCAGGAAAGAGGGTTGACTGAAGCCATTGGTTATTTAAAGCATTGTCTCTTATCACACTATTACTTTTCAAAGCTGAAATATCTGCTCTAATAATTAAATTAGTAATTAAAAGACAGGAGTCCGCTTGGTCACACTCGGCTAACGAGAGGGTAAATTCTCCAATTATTTCATTTGTGAATCCTTCTACAGTTTCTAGTCCAGTATTTAAGAACTGTTTTGGAGCAAGGTATCCAACTCTACTCTCTTCCTTAATAATTGAATAAGAGATATTTTCAAAAGAATCTAGTTGAAGTATTGCAATACTAGTAGTAGTTGCTTCTTCATCTTGAACTTCTTCAGCCGAAGTAGGGTCTTCTGGCACAATGGCGAGATTTTCTAATGTATCTTCTTGACTACAGAAACTTAGGAAAATAAATAATAAAATTGCAACTTTTTTCATTATCAATATTCTACTTGGTTTTATATTTTTTTTTAGCTTGTATGCTATGTGAATGTCAACAAAGTCGAGACAACTACTACAAGTTTTATTTGGCACATCTTTAATTGGAATTGGGATTTCTTTAAATTATCTAGCTAATTTAGGTCTTGGTCCGTGGGGAGTTTTCCATGATGGACTTTCAAAAACTCTAAATATTACTTATGGAAGAACAATTATAATTACAGGTATTGCTGTGATGCTTTTATGGATTCCATTAAAGCAGATGCCAGGAATAGGAACTATTATCGATATTTTTCTTGTTGGAACAGTTGCTGATTTAATAATTCCTAATTTTCCCTTGTCTGAAAATGTTTTTTTAAGTTTACTACTTATTTTTTGTGGAATCATTCTTATAGGTGCAGGAACTGCCATTTATGTTGGAGCAAGCTTAGGAGTTGGTCCTAGAGATGGAATAATGGTCGGGCTTGAGGCTAAGGGTCTAAAAATTGGTACAGCGAGAAACATTATTGAACTACTTGCATTTTTAATAGGCTGGCTCCTAGGTGGTCTTGTAGGGTATGTTACTATTCTTTTTGTGATTGGTATTGGTCCAGTAGTTCAAAAAGTTTTACCTTATGTAGACATGCGAAACGATGATTAAATTCATACTTAAAGAGATAATAACATCCATAAGTTCAATTTTAATTTTTCTACTAATAATGTTCTATGGCATCAATATCCTTATCCCTGGAGACTTTTTAACTCCACTAAGACTAATGATTAGCCAAGCAGAATTAGATGCTCTTAGAGAGACTCTAGGCGCTAATGACCCACTTTATCAAAGATATTTTAGATGGATACTTGGTGTGTTTAACGGTGAGATTACTACAGGTGGGTTTAGACAAAGATCCGGTAAAGATATCATGTCTACCGTACTACCTACTCTTCAAATCCTAATCCCATCTTTTACTTTAGCATTTTACATATCAAGAATTCACTCAATTAAAACCCCTCTATCAAAACTCCATAAAAATAAATTCTTTTCTGATACTCTAGCAACTCTTTTTATTAGTTTGTTTCCTCCAATTGTGTTATTTCTTATAGATGAAAAAATTGAAAATTTTTACACTTTCTTATCTTTAACTTTTGACCTTGAAAAAACGCCTTTAAGTGCTCTTACCATCAGCGAGAATAGATTTGATATTATTTTACTTTTATTTCTCTTTGGGACGACTCTCTTTATTGTCAAGTCCCTAGATATTTTATTAAGCAATAAAACAAGAAAAAGTGGATTTGGATTTTCGATAGTGATTCTTTTTTATGTATTAATACTACAAAATGATATCTTAATTTCAGATCTTATTTTAAACTCAAAAAATGCATTTAAAACTATCGGGATATTGTCAATATTTTTTCTTGGTGAATATATTCTTCTTAATAACGTAATCACTCAGAATATAGCCAGAGAACCTCACATTTTGACTGCTCGAGCACTAGGCTACTCTAAACACAAAATTTACAATAGACATATTTTAAGAAACTCTTTTGGCCCATTTGCAACAAGATTAACACTTGGTCTTCCATATACTATTGCATCATTAGTAATTGTTGAATCAACCACTGGTTGGAATGGAATGGGAAGTGTATTGTACCAATCAATTATGAACCAAGACTCTAATGCAGCTATGGGACTATTTCTACTTTTAGCTCTCTTAACATCGTTTTTGAGAGTAATAATTTCTGTGGTTCAAGGAACAATTGATCCAAGAGTGAGACTTAAATGATTTCTTATTTGTTAAAAAGTACATATAAAACATATCATGGAAAAATTGGTTATTTCTGTTTGGGTCTTTTAATTACAAGTAGTTTGGTTCACTCATGGCTGCTTGGAAACATTTGGCCTGAAAATATTTATGATCCTATTGTTGGCTTCGATATAGAAATATTCCCTCATCCGACGACACCTTCTTCTTCACATTTATTGGGCACAGATCCTCTAGGAAGAGATGTGTTAAGTATGTTGATGGCAGGCTCTAGACCGTTAATTCAGTTATCAGTATTTTCTTTTTTTATTGGTATTGCAACAAGTCTTTTCTTTGGAACAACTATTCCATTTATATTAAAAAGAACCGATAAAATTATAAAAGAAGTGTCATCAAGCTTGATATTAATATCTCCACCAATAATTTTATTAATCCTGGGAACTGGAGACTTCACAGATAAACTCTCTCCCTCCCTTGTTGGGGTTATTTATGGTTTTATGTCTGGTCTGGGAATTTGTTATTTAGTCGTCAGGTCAAAAGTTATAGAGATTTCAACCCAAGAATTTATTACTGCTTCAAAGTTATTAGGTGCAAGAAGTTTCTACATAGCTACTAGACATATAATGCCAATTGTTGTTCCTTATTCTGTTAGTTATATGCTTGCTAGTACAACTTATGGAATACTTGCATATGGATTTGCTTCCTTCTATGGACAAGTGGGGTGGACTCCAAATTGGGGAATGATGATATATGATGCAATTACATACGGATCATATCTTGGTGGAATAAATTATTGGAATTTATTACCTCCGACTTTTGGATTTATATTATGTGCAAGTTCGTTCTACTTTTTGAGCATTAGTGTCAAAAAACAATTTGGTATAAGTATTTGAAAACCCATATGTTTCTTTCTTAGAATACAATTATGTCAGAAAAAATAACACTTAAAATATTTGTAAAAACTTTTATTTTGTTTCCTGTTTTTATGGTTTGTGTCTTTTCTCCGCTGCTGATTTCTATAGTCTTAACTACTTTTTTGCCGAAAGGGAGATATCTCGCAACTAAGCTCTATGAATTTTTTGGGTGGGTAGGATTAAAGTTTGTTGGTATTAATTTAGTAGTAGAAGGTTCAGAGAAAATAGATATAAATAAAAGTTATGTTGTTGTCTCTAATCATCCTTCAACATTAGATATTTTTACACATATAACTGCACTTCCAGTATCTATACGATTTTTAACTAAATCTGAATTATTTAGAATACCTATTTTCGGAAGAGTTCTTAAAGTTTTGGGATTGCCAAGAATTGATAGAAAAAATGCTAGTGCAAATTTTGATAAGATAAATTACTCTATCAGGAAAGTTTTAGAACATAAAAACTCCATTATGGTTTTCCCAGAAGGCAAAAGAAGTAATCAAAAAGAATTGCTCCCATTCAAAAAAGGTGCTGCTTATATCTCTAAAGATTTTAATTTACCTATCATCCCTGTAGTTTCACATAATGCTCATAATCTAATGGTTAAAGGAAAGGTTTGGCTTAAAAGTGGAAATGTACACATTGAAATTTTGGATCCAATTTGTAACCCTAATGACTATACCGTAGAAGAGCTTACTTCTAAATTAGAATCGATAATTAGAAAAAAATTACTCGTTTAAAAATTCATCAATAAAAATATGTAGCGATTCTAAGATTTCATTGTTTTCAGTTATATCATTGAGATTTAAATGATCTGACTTGGTAATTAGATGAAAGGTTTGAAAAACAAAAAGCCCATAATTTGATAATTGCATACTCAAAATTTTGAAAGCTTTTTCTGCATTTCCACCCACCCCTTTTACAGTTGTTACAACAGCAACGTGTTTATCTTTAAAGAGAGAATTATATCTTCTGTCATCATAGGCTAATGAAAGCCAGTCTAAAACATTTTTTAAATGTGCTAGGAAACCTCCGTTATAAACTGGACTAAAAATAATTAATTTGTCAGATTCTTCTAAAGATTTTCTCATATTAAGTATTTTTTCTGGAACATTGTCATTTGGATCAAGCAAAAATGGAATGCCCTCAAAAAGGTTTTCATAAATACTATTATCAAGATTATTTTCACTCATGTGATTGCTTAGATGCCTTGCTAATTGGCTGTTATAAGAATCTTTGCTAGTACCAGCACTTATAATTAATACTTTTGACATCTAATTAGTATGTAATTATGTTTGTTATATGGAAAACGAAAATATCAATTTATTTTCAAAACTAGATATTCGAGTTGGAAAGATAATAACAGCTGAAGAATTCAAAGAGGCAATTAAACCAGCTTACATATTGACAATAGATTTTGGCTTAGATATTGGTATCAAAAAAACTAGTGCTCAAATTACAAATTACAAATTGCAACAACTAGAGAATAAAAGCTGCATTGCTGTTGTTAATCTTGGCGATAAACAAATTGGACCAATTGTGAGTCAATGTTTAGTGTTAGGTTCTATATCTCCTAATGGAGATGTACTCCTGTTAAAACCAGATACAAATGCAAAATTAGGAGATAGGATTTCCTAGTTTGCTTTATTCAAAAAATAACTAGGGCTAAATGTTCCCACCCTACGTCCTAATTTTTCACCACGATTATTTATTAATACATAAGTAGGAGTGTTGTAAAGTTTGTAAGTTTTTATAAATGAGTGGTCTTTTTGCTTGCTGGCATTTATAGAAACAAAATATATTTCTGGATTATTTTTCTTGAATTCATCAACTATGAATTTTGATGCTGTGCATCCTAGTCAGTAATCTGAATAGAATTCAATGATTGAATATTCATAATCAGAAAAACTATATGAAGCATCTACCATCTTTCTGTTTGAAGTATAAAAAATTAGAGTATAAAAAATTCCGATAACTCCAAAGCTTAGAAAATAAAGTGCAGAAATGGGTTCAAAAGCTATAAAGAATAATGCGAGCCCTATAACCCAAGCAACAGGTAAATATATCAAACTATATCTGTTTAATATTCTTAAAAAATTTTTTTTCATGACTTCGGTATCCTTCCTTATAATATACTTGAATATGGACTTCGCTAATCGTTTGAAAAAAAGAGGTTACAGGATTACTAATGCTAGAGAAGTAATCTGTACAATCTTGGAAAATTCAGGACATAAACATTTTACTGCTGAGGAGTTACACACTGAATCAATGAAGAGAGATATAAATATTGATTTAGCAACGGTTTATAGAACTTTAGAAGTGTTGGAAGATATTGAAATTATTGAACACTCTCATCAAGTACATGGGTCTGGTATTTTTTATTTAAAAAATGAGTACTCAAACTTTCATATTATTTGTGAAGTTTGCGAGAAAATTTTTGATTTAAAGAAAAGCACCAGCAAAAAAATAAATGATTTATTAAAGGAAGATTCTAATTTTAAAGATATAAACAATCATTTTATATATTCAGGTCAATGTAAAAACTGTAATTGATTCTGTTATTGCAAACTATTTGCAGTAAGATAAGAAATTATGGATACAAGTCATTCGCATCATTTAGAAATACATGGAGATTCGATATTAAGTCAAATAAAGCCAGAGCTTAAAATATTCACAACATTTTGTATTGTTTTTTCTATAGCTTTTTTAAGCCTTGAAAACAATCTTTTAATATTTTTACAATTTTTGATAGTTTTATATTTTCTCTATATTTCAAAAATTAAAATTGCAACCTACTTTAAAAGACTCTCAATTGATATTCCTTTCATACTTTTTGCATTATTTTTACCATTTATTAGTAAGGGTGACAATAAAGTAATGTTTGAATTCTTTTCAATTTCTGTATATGAAACTGGTTTTAATGAGATGATATCAATTTTGATAAAAATTTCTCTTTGTGTTTCTTTGGCAATAGTTTTAACAGCGACTACATCAAATATTGAAATAATATATGGACTTCAAAAATTAAAATTGTCACCACTTTTAATTTCAATTCTCTCTTTTGCAATCAGATATATCGATGTTTTTATTGATGAATTCAAGAGAGTGAGGGTAGCAATGAAATCTAGAGGGTATGATGAGAAAGGTATTAAAGGCCTAAAGCCTATTGCTTATGCTTCTGGAGCACTCCTTATAAGGGGTTATGAAAGAGGTGAGAGGGTTTATAACTCTATGCTATCTCGAGGGTTTAATGGTTCGATAGAGCTTAAGGAAAGAGAGTATAAGTCGTCCAAATCACTACTGTTCTTTTCGACAATTTCTATATGTATAACGATTATTGACAGAGTTCTTATATGAAGAAACCATATTTAAGTGTAAACAATTTAAGCTTTGAGTATCCTGATGGATTTAAAGCCTTAGAAAACATTACTTTCAAACTTTCAAAAAATGAACGTGTTGCAGTTCTTGGACCAAATGGCGCTGGCAAAACAACATTTATTCTTCATCTAAATGGGATTCTTGGAAACTTAGATGAAAAAATAGAAATAAATAATTTAAAATACTCTCAAGAAAATATTAATAAAATAAGAAAAACTGTTGGTTTAGTATTCCAAGATCCAGATGACCAATTATTTATGCCAACAGTTTTAGAAGATGTCATGTTTGGACCAAAAAATTTTGGATATTCAATTGATGAAGCTAAGCAAAATGCAATAGAGGCACTTCAAAAAGTAAAGATGTTAGATTACGCAGAAAAACCTCCTCACCATTTAAGTTTTGGTCAAAAAAGAAAAGTGGCAATAGCGTCTGTCTTGGCTTCAAAACCAGAACTCTTAGTACTAGATGAACCAAGCTCAAACTTAGACCCCGCATCTCGCAGGGAGTTAGTCGAAATTTTAAAAAATTTAGATATATCTTTAATTCTAGTAACACACGATATACCAATGGCGTTAGAAATTTGTAAACGAAGCATAATTTTAAATAGTGGAAAAATTACTACAGATAATGAGACTTATATGATTTTAAAAGATAGAAATATAATGGAAGATAATAGATTGGAACTTCCGTTTGGGTTTGCCTTACATCATTTAGATGAATGAACCTCTAAAGATTTAATATAACTAGTAATATTATCTATTGCTTCATAAGATTCTTTAATGGGGAAAAACTGCCAAGCATGCCAGACGCCACTCCAGGTCTGTAATTCTACATTGACATTTTTATCTCTTAACTTTTTTGAAAATTCAATTGCATCATTATATAAAAGCTCATCAGTAGAGACTTGAATTAAAGTATCGGGAAAACTCTTTATATCAGCATAGATAGGTGAAAGAATTGGATTACTGGTTCCATATTCACCTGCATAATACTCACCAACTTCATACATGCCTTCGATAATAATTGTCACATCTTTATTTTTTAAAAACTTTTTGTCTTCTGCTGAATCTGATAAATCCAACCATGGTGAAAGAAGAATTAAATTGTCAGGTTTGATGTTATGAGAGTCATCAACAGTGACTCCAGTGGCAAGTCCGCCGCCAGCTGATTCACCTATCCAAATACTTTGCTGGTTTTTATGAAGTTCATCAATGTAGCTCACAGCTAGTTTTGCGTCATTATGAGCAGCTGGAAAATTATGCTCTGGACTTAACCTGTACTCAAAAAAATATATTATTAGGTTGGAACTATTCGAAATCATTGAAATCAAATTTTTATGGGAATGTATGCTCCCAGCAAAATAGCCTCCACCATGAAAATAGACACCATATTTTTTATCATTTGCATTTGGAGGAGTAAACCTAAACATCTTTATAGGAGCATCGTAAATTTCTTCAAGCAAAACTTCTTCATTATATTTATGTAATTTTTGGCCAGAATTATTTAGATTATTCCTTGAATCAAGAGCGTAATCGATACGTTCCTGAAACGTTGGATTATTTGATGTCACATCTAGTCTTAGCCTGTCTCTAACTTTCCTCAATCTTAAAATATTCACATACAGAGGGGTTCTAATTAAAAGTGGTAATTTGGGAATAAACTCAATTGTAAATTTTTCAAGAATTTTTGCTAATAAAGCTATCACACTACAATTATACACATTTAGATGAATAGAAAAAAAATATATAATAGATAGATGAATAGTGAACTTGGAAAAATAGCTATATTAGGATCGGGTGAGACAAGTCCTAACCTAGTCAGTGTGCATCGCGAACTTTTAGAGAACGGAGCATCGTCTAATTGCTTTATGATTGACTCACCATTTGGATTTCAAGAAAATGCAGATAAACTTGTTGAAAAAATCCAAGATTTTTATAAAACTAGTTTAAATATTGAGATTAATTTAGCTTCATTCAGAAAAATTGAAGAGCTAAATAGTAAATCTTTTTTTAAAACAATTCAATTATTAGAAACTGCATCATTTATTTTTGCTGGTCCTGGTAGCCCCAGTTATGCAAGCAAACTTTGGTCAGGTAATCAGATTCAATCAATATTAGTGAAACATCTCTCAGAAGGTAAAAACGCACTATTTGCAAGTGCAGCAGCCACAACATTAGGTGAGAACACACTACCAGTTTATGAAATATATAAAGTTGGTAAAGACCCTTTTTGGGAAAAAGGATTAAATATTTTAAATGCTTACGACTTGTCCTGTTCAATTATTCCACACTTTAATAATAAAGAAGGAGGTAACCACGATACTAGTTATAGTTATGTTGGAAAAAATAGAATTGAAAAACTCCTTCAACAGTCATATTCAAATATTCTTGGAGTAGATGAGCATACTGCCCTTGTTATTTCTGGTAAAGAGGGCTTGTTTAAAGTAAAGGGTATAGGGAAATTAACAGTTATAAATAAAAAAGAAGTTCGTCAATTTGATAATGGCACTATTGAAAATCTATCAATTCTTCAGGATCTCCTAAAACCACATGAAGAAACTACAAAAAATCAAAAAGAAATTTTGATGAATGAAAGTGAAGATACTTCTTACCTAAAACAAATAGCAAAATTAGAAATTCAGGTTGAGAGAAATAGAAAGAATAACGAACGTTTTTCACAAATAGTAGAAGAGCTTATTTCTCTTCGTGGAAAGCTGAGGGAAGAAAAAAATTATGAACTCTCAGATACTATTAGAAATATATTGGAATCATGCAATCTACAAATTGAAGATAATGGAAACGATATAACGTGGTCTAGTCTTGATTAGCTTTTGGATAATGTCCCAATATTTTAAATTCTTTACTTACTAAATCAAGGCTTTTAATCAATTCATTTTGTATATTTGAATCGCTCAATTCATAATCAATATAAAATTTGTATTCCCATGGCCTTCCTAATATTGGTCGTGACTCTAGTTTTGTTAAGTTAATATTTAAATCTTTAAATATATTTAAAGATTTAAGTAACGACCCAGGCTTATCATCAGAAATTAGAACTGAAGAAAATTTGTCGTTATTTAGTGAACGATTAGGAGGTTCCAAACCTATAAATAAAAATCTTGTAAAATTTTCTGAGTCATTGGAAATATTTTTTTCTAAAATTTTAAATCTATCGTCACGATCAAAATGTTCTCCAGCTATAGCAGCTGTTGTATTATCATTTTTTCTCAGAACTTCGTAAACGCTTCCCGCAGTGTCGAAGACAGGAGTTATTTTAAAATTATATTTTTGAAGAAATTTACTACATTGCTGAAGTGCTTGGGGATGAGAAATTACATTCGATATGAGGTCTAAGTTAGATTCTGGAAGTGCAATTAGACTATGATTAATTTTTTTTATATATTCACCAAATATGCTTAACTCGCTTTCAATGAGCTCTTCATAAGCTTCATTTACTGTCCCAGCAATTGAGTTTTCTACGGGAAGAAGCCCAAAATTTCCATCTTTGCTTGCAAAATCAATCAATAACGAGAAAGTTTCACATGGTTGATAAAATGAATCCGGAAAAATAGTTTTAAGTAATTGCTCAGAATATGATCCGGGAGTCCCCTGATAAGCGATAGTCATTTCATTCTCCATCAATATACTCCAATGCTTCCAAATACCCATTTACACCCTGACCAATGATTGAGTGGTTGGAAAATTTTTTTATGAGATTTATCTTTCTAAAATCTTCTCTTTTATTTATGTCTGAAATATGAACTTCGACAATTTTATTATTTTGAGAAAATATTGATACTGCATCTCTAATTGAGACACTTGTGTGTGTGAAAGCTCCTGGATTGAAAATAAGCCAAGAATCATTCAAATGACTAATCGTTTGAATGTAATCTACAATCTCTCCTTCCTTGTTAGATTGAAAAAATTCAACTTCTAAATTTAAACTTAAGGCTTTACTTTCAATTTTGTGAATTAATTCCGCATAAGTTGTTGAACCATATTTCTCCAATTCTCTTATTCCAAGAAAATTAAGATTCGGACCATTAGCTATATTTATTTTTTTAATAATCAATCACCTCAAATAATTCATTAAAGCTTAAATTAATTATATTTGGAATTGAAATACCTGAGAGAAGTACCATATCAACATTGTCCACCAAGCTTTTTTTATCATTCTTTAAAGCTTCCATAATAGAATCCTTCCCTTTAGAAAATTTATAAGTATAGTTATAATCAATTTTTTCTAAATATTTCAGATAAGAATTGATTACTTCTTGTGGTAATCCCATGTGTTTCTTTGAAAGTAATAATTCATAATAAATTCCAATTGCTACAGCCTCCCCGTGGGAAACTTTAAATTCAGAATCTTTCTCAATGAGGTGTCCAATGGTATGGCCAAAGTTTAATAATTTTCTTTTATTTAATTCCCTAAAATCTTTGCTTACAATATCCAGCTTTATTTTTATTCCTTTTTTAACTGTGTCAAGACTAACTTTGTATTCTGAACCCAGAGATAACTCTTCATAAATTTCACTACTTCCAATTAGCCCATGCTTAATTAGCTCAATTAAGCCATCCTTATAATCTTTTTCAGTAAGTGAATCTAGTAATTCATGACATATAAATATTGATTTCGCCTGGGTAAAGGTTCCTATTTGATTTTTACCATAATCATTATTGAAACCATTTTTTCCACCATGTGCAGCATCAACCATTGCGAGAAGAGTTGTTGGCAATAAACTGAAAGAGATACCTCTCTTATAGGTACTTGCTGCAAATGCACATACATCCAAAAGAACTCCTCCTCCTATTATTAACAAATTGCTCGACCTATTTAAATTATGCTCGAATAATGCATTCCAAACCATTTCAACAGATACTAAATTTTTTGTACTTTCAGAAATCTCAATATATAAAACATCTGTGTTAAGCTGTTTTTCAAAATTATAAAATTCTAAATTAGAATCAACAAGTACTAGGTCATGATTGTTATTAATTAGATTCAAATCATTTAAAAGCTCTTCAAGAGTTTTTGAATATTTAATACTATCTGTCATTTATTTAATTCCAAAACGTTGAGTACTGCGGTATATGAATTCTCTTCATTTGAAATCGATAATATATGTTGAAGAGATTGGTATTTTTCTATTCTTTTTTCGTATAAACCCCTCACTGATTCTTTACCAAATTTAACTAAAGGTCTACTAGAGTTTTCAATTCTTTTCCAAAGGACATTGAAATCTACCTCAAGATATATTGCTTTACCGCTTGTTAATATATGCTGATAGATTTCATTATTTTCAACTGCTCCCCCTCCTAATGCTATAAGATCAAATTTATCAACTTGTTTAAAAAATTCTTCATGTTCTATTGATCGAAAATAACTTTCACCCTGATCGTCAAAAATTTTATTTATTGGTCCATAAAGATTTTCTATATGAAGATCTAAATCCATACAAGAAATATCTTTTTTAGAGTTGATTTCTTTAACAAGGGTACTCTTACCAGCACCCATAAACCCACACAAAAAATTACTTCTATTCGTTTTCATATCCCATAGTCCATTTTTTATTCCTTAACTCAAAGTCTTCTATATTATAATTTTGAAGATCATCCACTCTTTTTGATATCTCATTTTTTGAATCACCGCCAGTTTTTTCAAGAAGAGAGTTTAATAAATCTAATGAAAGTACCCCTTCAAATATTGGAACTGCCCTTGGCACCGCACAAGTATCAGATCTTTCATAAATTGTTTCGGTTTCTTTGCCAGAATGAAGATCTACACTTTTAATTGGAGTCAAAGTTGTACTGATTGGTTTTAGATATGACGTTACCACGATCTGTTCACCAGTGGACATTCCTCCCTCAAACCCACCTAGGTTGTTAGATATTCGTTTTATTTTGTTATTATCAAGTTTCATTTGATCTTGTATTTCAGTACCATATTTCTTTGATGCTTCAAAACCATTACCAATTTCCACTGCTTTAACACTCTGAACTGAAATCATCGAGGATGAAATCTTTGCATCAAGCTTCCTATCAAAATGAACATAGCTTCCACAGCCTGGAGGATAATTATTTACAATACATGTTATGGCTCCCCCAAGAGTATCTTTTTTCTTTCTCGCATCTTTTATCTTTTTAATCATCAAATCGGCAGCATTTTTATCAGGACACGATACATCAGATTGCTCAATTAAATTTTTAAAAGAAGTGATGTCAGTAATGTTTGTTAAATTAAAACTTTCGCCACCTATAGATGAAACAAATCCAACTAATTCAATATTTAATTGAGAAAGTATCTGATGAGCAATTGCACCAACAGCACACCTTATAGCCGTTTCACGGGCACTGGCTCTTTCTAATGTAAGACGGATATCATCATGGTTATATTTTAAGGTTCCTACTAAGTCTGCATGGCCTGGCCTTGGAACAACATAAGGTTCTATTTCTTTATCTTTCCAGTTTTGCCAGTCTTGATTTATTATCTTTAATGCAATTGGACCACCGGTAGTAAGTTTGTTCACTACACCAGAAGTAATTAATACTTGATCTTTTTCAATATTCATTCTCCCACCAGACCCTAAAGTTTTTTGTCTTCTCAAGAGGAATTTATCAATATATTCTTTTGTGACTTCAAAATTTGATGGTACGCCTTCTACAATTGCCGTAAGTTCAGGACCATGACTCTCCCCAGCTGTCAGGTATTTAATTTTCATTATTTAGCCTTTCTCGTATCTCATGGTAAACATCACCAAACTTGATTTCTTGTCCTGTCCATAAATTAAATGATGAAATAGCTTGTCCGATTAACATTGTTATTCCATCAATACTCTGAACATTTTGAGAAAATCCTTCTGTAAGTTTTGAATTAGTCTTATATCCAAAGTTAAAAAAAAGTTCTAGATTTTCAAATAATTCATAAGGTACTGGAAGTAGTTCTTCTTCAAAAGGAGGCATTCCAATTGGAGTTGTATTGACTAGAACTTCAATTTCAGTCACTAAATTTAATACCTCGCTATATGATTTTGTGTTTTTATCTTTTTGTCTTGAAGCGATTATAAGTTCATTGCTAGAATCACAAAAATATTTGAATGTCTGTGAGCTTCCTCCGTTGCCTAGAACTAGTATTTTTTTATTTCTTAAATCAAAGTTAATAGATTCAAAGGTTTTTTTTATTCCCTCAATATCAGTATTAGTAGCATGGATTGATGAATCTTTGAGGACAACTGTGTTTACCGACTGAGTTCCCCGAGAGAGTTCTGTTATATTAGAGCTATTTTTGCTTTTTATTAAATCATAAATCTTTCGTTTGTGAGGGATTGTTACATTGTATCCATCATATTTAGCGTGAATATCATCTAATTTTTCTTCATTCAAATTTTCTATTGGTAATTTTTCATATTCTAGATCTACACTTGAAAACTCCGCAAGCATGTTGTGTATAGAGGGTGAAAGAGTTCTAGTAAGTGGCCAGCCTAAAATTCCAATCTTAAGAGACATACTCTGCTCCTATATTTTTAAGGTCAGAAAAAAAACTTGGATAAGAATCAGAAATACAATGAATATTATCAATTTTTATTTCTGAATTAATACATAAGTTAGCAACTACTCCCGTCATAGCAATCCTGTGATCTTCTTCTGTTTTAATAAGTCCACCTTGAAGTTTTTGAATTCCTGAAATCTGATATCCATTACTACTGGTATTAATTTGACCACCTAGATTAAGTATGAAGTTTTCCATTGCCATTATTCTGTCTGACTCTTTAAGCCTCAACTCTTCTGCGCCCTCAACTACTGTATTTCCTTCCGCTTGTGATGCTAAAAGTGTAAAAACTGGAAACTCATCAACCATATCAGCAACATCTTTCGCCTTTACCATTACTCCTTTTAATTTGGACTTTTTAACAACTATTGTTCCAATATTTTCATTATTTTGAACTTCAACATCTTTAATGGTTATATCTGCATTCATTTTTCGTAAAATTTTTAAAAATCCGATTCTACGTTCATTTAATAAGACATTTTTAATATTAATTTCTTTGCTTTTAAGAACTCCTATGGCTATTAAGAATGCTGCGGATGAGGGGTCACCAGGAACATAGTAATCAATATTTTGTAATTTTGACTTTGGTTCTACTGTAACACTGTTGCCAAGTCTAACTAAATTTACACCCATAAGACTTAACATTCTTTCTGTGTGATCCCGAGTGGGAGTTTCTTCAGTTATAGTAGTTTGAAAATTTTCATGGTATAGAGATGCAAGTAGGAAACCACTTTTAACTTGAGCGCTTGGTTTACTTGAATTTATATTTTCAAATATATATTCCGAAGGTGTAAAAACTAATGGTAATTTACCATTATTATCTTTTATTTTTGCACCGTTTTCACATAAAGGTTTGATGATTCTCTCCATAGGTCTTTTGCTTAATTGAGCGCTTCCTTCTAAAGTAGATTCAAATTTTTGTTTGGAAAGTAATCCTGTAAGCAACCTTGCAGTAGTCCCCGAATTGAAAGCATTTAAGGGTTCTGAAGGTTTTTGTAACCCATTTAAACCCACTCCTTCAATTTCAATATAATTTTCAGAAGGATTATTAATCTGTACACCCATTTGTTTAAAAATTTTAATAGTTGAAAGTGTGTCTCCTGATAATAAAATATTCTTAATCTTTGAAACACCGATTGCTAAGGAACCAAGTATTATTGCTCTGTGAGAAATTGACTTATCACCAATAATATTTATTGAGCCCCCTATAGTGTTCATTAAGACAAATCCCTTTCTCCAAATTTAGTTGCTAAAGCTCTTCTCCATTCAACAGTCCCAGATAAGTACTTATTCATGACTCCTTCATCTTCAATAGTTAAAATTTCTTGAAGTTCATCAATTAATTTAGTAATTAAATTTTTTACATTTTGCATATTTGTTAGATACATGTCTGAAATCATATTTGGTGATGTCCTAGATAGTCGTGTAGCGCCATCAAACCCCCCTGATGCTAAATTAAGCAGCTCAGTAAGATTTTGTTCTTTCATGGCAACTGATACTAAAGCTGAACTCAACATATGAGGTAAATGACTAGTCAGGGAAATCAATTCATCATGCTTTTCTGAGTCAATCCAAATCTCTCTTGAGTCAATTAATGAAACAAAGTATGAAGCAATTTTGATAACATCATCATTTGTTGAATTTGTTTGACAAAGTAGAAAAGGGGCATCATTATAAATTCGCGGATTTGGTTTCCATGTTTCATTATCAGCAATTCCACAAAGTGGATGGCCCCCTATACAAGGTATTGCTGAATCATCCATTTTTAGCCTTATCAAATGTTTCGTACCTCCAAGATCCATAATCAATTTTGTTTTGATTAAAGTAAAATCACTATCAAAAAAACTGATAATCTCATTAATTGGCATAGACAAAATGGTTAGATCATAATTATCTTCAGAATCAAATTCATTGTTTAAAGCCCCATATTCTTTTGCTCTAACAACATTTTTTTCAAGAATATCGGTTCCGCTTACTAAGATTCCCTTTTCAACTAATTTTATCCCTAAATTTGTACCCATTAAACCTAGGCCTATTATGTGAACTTTATCTATCATTTATAAAGACCTTCCAACCGCCTTTGCAACAATTGAAGTTTTATCAATTAAAGTTTTTAATTCTGTTGGCAGTAATGCTTGTGGACCATCACATAAAGCCTCATCTGGTCTTGGATGAATCTCAATTAAAAGGCCGTCTGCTCCAGCAGCTATAGCAGCCAAAGCTACTGGTTCAACTAGTTGATTATCACCAGTTGCATGACTTGGATCAGCAATGACAGGTAAATGACTATTTTGTTTTAGAAATGGAATAGCATTTATATCAAATGTGTTTCTAGTTGCTGTTTCGTAAGTTCTAATACCTCTCTCACACAACATAACATTTTCATTACCTCTTGATAAAATATATTCACTAGCAAGAAGTAGCTCATCTAATGTTGCAGACATTCCTCTTTTTAATAAAACGGGGAGTTCAGATTCTCCTACTGCTTCAAGCAGCTTAAAATTTTGCATATTTCTTGCCCCAATTTGTAAAACATCTACATATTTTTCCATCATAGATAAATGCTGAGCATCCATAATCTCACTAAATAAAGGTAAGGAAGTTATTTCTGAAGCTTCTTTTAACATTTTAAGACCGTCCTCACCTAGCCCTTGAAAGCTGTAAGGAGAGGTTCTTGGCTTGAATGCACCACCTCTTAATCCATTTGAACCAGCTTCTTTTGCAGCTAGCGCAGTTTCAATAGTCTGTTCTTGAGTTTCGGCACTATCAGGGCCTGCAATTATTGCTAACTTGTCTCCCCCAATGGACAAATCTTTTATTTTTACAATCGAATTATCTTTTTTATAGTTTTTACTAGCTAACTTATATGGTTTGCCAACAGGTATTACCCGACTTACATTTGGTAATAATTTCATCACAGCTCTGTGATCATCATTCACTTTTCCACTAACAGCTACAACATTTCTTTCTACACCATAAATGACCAAAGGTTCGTGTCCTTGCTGAATTGCTTTCTCTTTAACCTTTTCTACATCCTCATCACTTGAAGATTGTTTCATTACTACTATCAATTTTCCTCCTATAAAAAAAAATCGGGCTTTTGCCCGATTCTACAATACATACTTTTGGGCAACTTATATGTGCTCACTAAAGTAAAAATATGTATTGTTTAAATTCATTAGAAATATACTAGCAGGATATTTATTAATACAAATAAATTTTATCTATCTGGTCTTAAGGTTTTAGCATCATTTAAATATACGTGCTTAACATCATTTTTTGTGTTATTAACTGTTAAAAGTATCCTAATGCAACCAGTTAAATCGTATTTGATCTTTGGAGCAACAGTATCAATTACAGCAACAGAAACCATGCCTAACTCTCTGAAAGCCTTTGCTGGAAAAGCTTGATCTAAATCATGCGTTGCAGTAAACAATGCAAATACTATATCCTCTTCAGTAATGTCATTTTCCTTCATAACTGCAAGGATTAAAGATTTAGCCGAAGAAATAATGTTCAACTCATTATTTTCAACTACAGCTATCGCACCACGAATACTTTTCATAATATTTGTTTACTATATAAAAAGAGTGGAACAATGTCCACTCTTTTTTAAAATCTAAGATGCAACTTAGTTACATCATGCCTTCCATGCCACCCATACCTCCAGCTGGCATTGCTGGCTCATCTTCAGGATCTTCTGCAATCAATGCTTCAGTTGTTAAAACAAGTGAAGCAATCGATGTAGCATTTTGAACGGTTGACCTAGTCACTTTTGCTGGGTCAATAACTCCTGCTTTAACAAGATCAGTTGTTTCCCCAGTAGCTGCATTTAAGCCTATATTACCTTTTTCAGATTTTACTTTTTCAACCATTACGCCACCTTCGTATCCAGCATTAATAGCAATCTGACGTAATGGAGCTTCTAACGCCTTTTTAACTATATTACGGCCAACAACTTCTCCTTCAGAACCTCCAGAGATTTTGTCTATTGAGTCCTGTGCTCTTATAAGTGTTACACCACCTCCAGCTACAATACCTTCTTCTACTGCAGCTCTTGTAGCAGCTAAAGCATCTTCAATTCTCATTTTCTTTTCTTTAAGTTCTACTTCAGTTGCTGCTCCAACTTTTACAACAGCAACTCCACCAGAAAGCTTTGCTAATCTTTCTTGAAGTTTTTCTTTGTCCCAGTCAGAGTCAGACTCATCAATTTCAGCTTGAATTTGTTTTACTCTTCCTTCGACATCAGCTTTCTTTCCATTACCATCAACAATTGTTGTAGCATCTTTTTTAACTACTACTCTTGCAGCTTCACCTAACATATCAACTGTTGTATTTTCCGTCTTAAGGCCAAGTTCTTCAGATATAACTTCTCCACCTGTAAGAATTGCAATATCTTGCAACATTGCTTTTCTTCTTTCTCCAAATCCTGGAGCTTTAACTGCAACTGATTTGAAGGTTCCTCTTAAGTTATTCACAACTAATGTTGCTAATGCTTCACCTTCTACATCTTCAGCTAAGATCAATAATGGTTTGCCTGAATTCATAACCTTTTCTAATAAAGGCAACAAATCGTTTACAGCAGTAATTTTTGAATTAACAATAAGAATGTAAGGGTTTTCTAGTACTGCCTCTTGCCTATCAGCGTCAGTTACAAAATAGGGTGAGATAAATCCTTTATCAAATTGCATACCATCTGTAAATTCTAATTCCATTCCAAAGGTTTGACCTTCTTCTACAGTTATAACCCCGTCTTGACCTACTTTATCCATAGCCCCAGCAATTGTTTCACCAATCTCGGCATCTGCAGCAGAAATTGATGCAATTTGTGCAACCTCTTCTTTGCCACCAATTGATTTTGAAAAACCTGCAATAAAGTCAGTTACAGCCTTAGAAGCTTCAAGCATCCCCCTCTTAACTTCCATAGGGTTTACACCTGTAGCAACAGCTTTCATTCCTTCATTTACCATTGCCTGTGCAAGAACTGTAGCCGTAGTAGTACCGTCACCTGCTACATCATTTGTTTTAGAAGCAACTTCTTTAGCGAGCTGCGCACCCATATTTTCATAAGGATCTTCTAGGTCGACCTCTTTTGCAATAGTAACACCATCATTGGTAATGGTTGGTGCACCCCATTTTTTTTCTAAAACAACATTTCTTCCTTTAGGCCCTAGTGTTACTTTCACTACATCTGCAAGTTTGTTAACTCCTGCTTCAAGCCCTTTTCTAGCAACTTCATTAAAAACTAATGTCTTTTTAGCCATTGAATTCTCCTCTTACTTACTAACTTTGGCAAGAATATCTCTACTAGATAATATGAGATATTCAGTACCGTCAACTTTAATTTCGGTTCCACCATATTTTGAGTAGACAACTTTGTCACCAATCTCAACATCTGGTTTTATATTTTCGCCGTTTTCATTCGGCTCCCCAGGACCAACTGCTATTACTTCACCTTCTTGAGGTTTTTCTTTAGCTGTATCGGGAATATAAATTCCTGATGGGGTTTTATTATCTTCTTCTGACAACGGTTTTACAATTACCCTGTCTCCTAAAGGTTGAAGATTCATATATATTTACCTCCTAAATAAATATCCACATTGTGAATTTAATACTGTCTTGTTTATATATGTAAACAATTTCTCTAAAAATTAAGAGATTATTGAGTTTAAACGTACATCGTCAATATTCATATCATTTGTTATTAAGTTGTTTTTTGCAGCTACACATATCATCGCAGCATTATCTGTAGACAATTTTGGCGTTGGTAAATAGATATTTAGTTCTTTTTCTTCTGCAAAAATATTCATTTTTTCTCTTAGCCTAGAATTAGCCATTACCCCTCCTCCACCAGATATACTTTTTACACCAGTATCTTTCACTGCCTTAACAAAGTTCGATAATAAGGAATCAACTATTGCTTCTTGGTAGGAAGCAGCAAAATCAGCCCTAGTTACTTTATCTTCAACTTTTAGATTATTTAGAAAATTTGTTGCAGCTGTCTTTAAGCCCGAAAATGAATAATTATATTCGTGTTTGGTTTTTGGTCTAGGGAGAATAATTTTTGCTGCATCTCCTCCTTCGCTAATTTTTTGTATTGCAGGACCACCTGGAAACCCGAAACCACAAAATCTTGATAATTTATCAAAAGCTTCACCAGCTGCGTCATCTATTGTTGTACCAAGAAGTTGATAGTTACCCCACTCCTCTACAAGTACAATTTGAGTATGACCCCCGGACACTAAAAGTGTTAGGAATGGAGGCTCCATTGTTTTATTTTCTATTAAAGGGGCAGCCAAATGACCAACCATATGATCAACGGTAAAAAAAGGTTTGTCTATTGACCACGCTATTGACTTTGCAAAGTTGTAACCAACAACGAGGCTTCCTACAAGCCCAGGTCCGTCTGTAGTGGAAACTATATCAATATCTGAAATTTGTAGATTTGCATTATTTAAAGACGAGTGAAATATATTTCGTATCATCTCAGCATGTGCTCTTGATGCAACTTCAGGAACTACTCCTCCGAATTTCTCGTGTATATCTATTTGAGATGAAATAGTATTTACCAACAGCTCATCACCCTTCATTATTGCAATAGCGGTTTCATCACAAGATGTTTCAAACCCAAGAATTATTTTGTCATCAAGCATAAATTTTCTCTCTTTGAAATAGCATTGCGTCTTCTTTTACATAATAATTACTTCTTACACCATACTGCTTGAATCCAAATGATTTATACAAGTTCATAGCAGCTTTATTTGATTCCCTTACTTCTAAAAGAATTTTATCGAATTGAGAAATTTCAAAATAGGAAATTAATTCCTGTGTAAGGTTTCTTGCAATTGATTGATTCCTATAATCCTCAAGGACTCCTAAACCCAGTATGTGCAAATCATTTAAAGTTTTTTGAATTGCTAAATATCCAACAATTTTGTTATCTTGCTCATAAATCCAGTAAAGAAATTCACCCCGATTAATTTTGTCATTAATTGTGACTCTATCCCATGCAGTAGTAAATAAAGTCTTTTCCAGTTTTGCTAGATTTTCTGCAAATTCTAGTGTAGATTTTTCAATTATCTTAATCATGAAAATTTATCTCGCCTTCTAGGCTTTTTGTGGAAAAAGAAACATCAGGCTCACGCATGTATTCAAGACTGACTTCATTAAAATTTGGATAATCGTCTTTTTTAAATATTTCTTTGCCAATACTGTAAATATGCTCAGATGATACATGTTCTGGAGAACCTAGTTTAATATATGAATTTTCACCAAAGAAATTTTCTTCTAAACTACGCCAATCACCTACAACAAGCTTCTTATCATTATCTTCATTCAATTTGATTTTTAACTTCGCTGCATCCAAGACTTCTGGCTCTGTGTCTTTAACCACCCCTCCGGGAACAGGTTTGTATAGACAAAAAGCATACTCATCTCTTTTAATATCAATAATTGTACAAATTTTTCTATGCCCAGTGTGTGCGGAAAAGGCTAAAGCATCCAGCCCATTTACAGGTATCAATGGAATCCCTAGGCTTCCGCATATTCCTTGTGCTACTGCTAATCCAATTCTTAAACTGGTATAGTAACCAGGGCCAATATCAAGATATACAACACTGATTTCAGATCTATTTATTTTTGACTTATTAGTTATTTCATCAATTGATTTCATCAAGAGATTAGTAGTTCCATTTTCTGACAAAACCGAGCTGCTAGATATTAATTTTTCATCATGTATAGCAACTGAAATATATTTACCTGAAGTAGAGATTGATAAGCTATACATTGATAAAAATCTCTCTTTGTTCATAGTCAGCTATTTCAATTTTAATTAAATCCATATGGGGAATATTTGCTTCCATCATGAGACTGGCCCACTCAATGAGTACTAATGTGTTGTCCTCTGATAATGGTAAATCTAAATCAATAAATTCTGACCAGCTATTTAACCTGTATAAATCTACATGAAATATTTTTATTTCACCCACTTCATAGTTTTTTACAATATTAAAAGTGGGCGAAGTAACGACATCATGACATCCAAAGAATTTAATAATTTTTTTTGCAATTGTAGTTTTGCCAGCTCCAAGAGGCCCAGATAGTCCAATAATCTTAGGAAGAGTAATGCCCTTTAGGTAATCATCTAAAAAACTGTCTAAATCTTCTTCTTTTACAAATCTACTCAACTTCAATCCTCTCAAGTCTTTTTGACATATTTGTAAGAATTTCCCATTCAATTGTTTTGTTCCACTCAGCAATATCGGATACTGAAATATTTAATTTTTCATCGTCTGAGTTTCCTAATACTGTAACTTCATCATCTACTTGAACATCTAAGCCTGTTACGTCGAATAATATTTGGTCCATAGTTACTCTCCCAATCAATTTACAAAATTGATTTTTTACAATTACTTTTCCGTCTGGAAAAGTATTCCAAGGATACCCGTCACCGTAACCAATTGGTGAAGTTGCTATTAGCGAATCTCGGTCTAAGATTTTGGCCTTTCCGTATGAAACAGCTTCGCCTTTTTTTCTATATTGTAAATTAGAAATTCTTGTTTTGATTTCCATAGTTGGTTTTAGCTTATTTAGACTTTCAACTGGTGATATTTCAATACCATATGCCGCAATACCAATCCTGACCATATTAAAAGATTCATCTAAATTATAAAAAGTTGAAGCTGAGTTATCTACATGACAAAGTAAATTATCTATATCAACATTTGAAATCGTGTTTTTAAATAAGTCAATTGACTTTTGAGTTTCTCCTTTATCTGTATCTGCTAGTGGAAAATGAGTACAGATTCCTGCAAGGTTCAAATTCGAAGAATTAATTTTTTCATGAAAATAATTAAATTTTTCAGGAGAACACCCTATTCGATGCATTCCGGTATCAATTTTAAGATGAACGTTGTATTGACTATTTTTACCAATAAGTGCATTAATAAAAGTATCGCTGTAAACAGTTAAATCTAAATCGTTTTTTAAAATATTATCAAGCTGACCTACCGATGGCTCTGCGAGAAGTAGTACTCTTGATTCTTTAAACTCTTGTTTTACTTGAATTCCTTCTTCAATTGATGCAACTGCAAACCATTCCACGCCAGCCTCTCTTGCATTGAGAACACTCCATTTAATTCCATGTCCATATGCGTTAGCTTTTACAATAAGACATATATTTTTTTTAGAAGCCTGAGATAAATATTGTAGATTGTTAACAAAGTTCTTTTTATTAACGTATATGTACCCTCTATCCATATCTAATTATTACCTTGTAGGAACAGAGTGTCCATAGAAGTATTAATCTTCATTTTGAATTTTTGGCATTCGCCAACTAAGCGCTGAACCAATTGCAATGCCTACTGTTATCCAAGTTGGTTCATTTGTTATAGCAAAAACTGTTACTCCTAACGCTGGGCCAGCACCAACCCACTGTGCACCATTACTTGAGCTATTAGATTTATTTACCAAGTTATCTCCTTTTTTCTACTCCACAGTAACTGACTTGGCAAGGTTTCTTGGTTGATCAATAGATTCACCATTTAAATTTGCAACATGATAAGCAATAAACTGAAGTGGGATTATTGATATAACAGTAGAAAGCATTTCACTAGCCTCGGGAAGTGTAATATAATTATTTGAAATATCTTGCAACTTCTTTGATGTGCTATCTCCTACAGCAATAACATATGCACCTCTTGCTTTTACTTCCTGAACATTGCTTGTGGTCTTATCTAATAAATGGTGTTGACTAGCAGTAACGATTATCGGTGTTCCCTCTTCTATTAAAGCTAAAGTACCATGCTTAAGTTCGCCTG
>Ga0222718_10000226_pt1 | contig 59851 bp, 50 predicted proteins | sample C33_27DmetaG_FD_165045 | JGI IMG/M metagenome (GOLD analysis project Ga0222718, IMG submission 165045) | Estuarine water microbial communities from San Francisco Bay, California, United States - C33_27D | ecosystem: Environmental > Aquatic > Marine > Unclassified | place: USA: California... | reverse complement strand
CAGTAGAGATGGCTCAGTTCCCTTCAAAAGAAATTGCTCAAGGCTCTTATGACTACAGAACTCTTGGACTTGGTTATGCAAACTTAGGATCTTTACTCATGAGAAAAGGTATTGCTTATGATTCCAACCTAGGAAGAGCTATTGCTGGAGCTTTAACAGCTATGTTAACTGGTGAAGCATATAAAGCATCTGCTGAAATGGCAGGCATCGTTGGTACTTTCCCAAGATACAAAGAAAATGCTGACAATATGCTTAGGGTGATGAATAACCATAGAAAAGCAGCATATGACTCAAACGATTATGAAGGTTTGAGTCATGACTTAATAGCTATCGATCAAGACTTGTGTCCTGAAGATTTATTAGTTGCAGCCCAACTTTCATGGGATGAAGCAGTTGAGCTGGGGACAAAAAATGGTTACAGAAATGCCCAAGCTACTGTACTTGCCCCAACTGGAACTATTGGTCTTCTCATGGACTGTGACACAACAGGTGTAGAACCTGATTTCGCACTAATGAAGTTCAAGAAACTTGCTGGTGGTGGTTACATGAAGATTGTAAACCAATCAGTTGGCCCTGCTTTGGATGCTCTTGGTTATGAAGCGAATGAAGTTACTGAAATTATTAATTATGTTATTGGTTCAATGTCTCTTGAAAACTCACCATATGTAAACAAACAATCCTTAATAGAGAAAGGCTTGAACGAAGAAGATGTAGCTAAGATCGAAGCTGCTCTACCGGGTGCTTTTGAGATACAGCATGCCTTTAATGTTTTTGTTTTAGGTGAAGAAACACTTAAAGGTCTAGGTATTCCTGAGGAAGAATACACATCCTTTGACTTCAATCTCCTTGAGACTCTTGGATACTCAAGAAATGAAATAGCTCAAGCTAATCTAGATATTTGTGGAACACAAAAAATCGAGGGTGCTCCTTATCTCAAAGAAGAACATCTTGATGTTTTCGACTGTGCTAACAAATGTGGAAAAGATGGAGAGCGTTTCATTCACTATATGGGTCATGTAAGAATGATGGCAGCAGCTCAGCCTTTCATCTCTGGTGCAATATCTAAAACTGTAAATATGCCTAATGAGGCAACGATTGAAGACATTGAAGATTGCTATTTCGAGGCAGCAAAGATTGGTGTAAAAGCTATTGCTATATATAGAGATGGCTCTAAAGCCTCTCAACCACTTTCATCGTCTTCAGATGATGGAGATTCAGAAGAATCTGATCCAGAAGTGACAAAAATTCTTGAAGAAGAGGCTATGTTAATTCAAGGTAACTTTGCTCCAGGGACCAGTCCTTCAAGAGCATATGCTGGAGTAAATAGACCAAGATTCCTTCTTCCTGAAAGAAGAGAAGGTTGGACTCAAGAAGCTAGAATTGCCGGCCATAAAGTATATCTAAGAACTGGTGAGTATCCTGATGGCACACTAGGTGAGGTATTTATCGATATCGCTAAAGAAGGAGCAACTCTCAAAGGTGTGCTTGGTTGTTTTGCCATTGCTGTCTCAAAAGGACTGCAGTATGGAGTGCCTTTAGAAGAGTTTGTAGATACATTCACTTTCCAGACATTTGAGCCACGAGGTATGGTTGAGGGACATGAAAATATCAAGATGAGTAACTCTATTATTGATTATGTGTTTCGAGCACTTGGTTTAGAGTACTTAGATAGAACAGATATTGTTCAAGTACCCCCAAAAGATAAATCTGTAAAGGAATCTGAGCCTAAAGAAATGGTAGCTAAAACAGAGACTGCACCTGTAGCTAAAACAGAGACTGCACCTGTAGCTAAAACAGAGACTGCACCTGTTGAGCAAGCAGAAAATTCAGTGGCTACAGTACAAGAGGTTCTTGGTGACATGATGGGTGATGCTCCTGCATGTAATGAATGTGGACACATCACCATCAGAAATGGGTCATGTTACAAATGCTTAAACTGTGGGAACTCACTTGGATGTAGCTAGGCTAATAGTTATTTGAATTTAAAATTCTTAAGTTTTAAATGGAAAACATTTGCACTTGAAATCACATTTCTTGTAATTCTTTGTTATATTTTCACTTACAATATTTTTATTTACTATCTGATATGGTTATTTTTAGTTAATTTAAAGATAAAAATAAATTACAAAATTTTTGCTTTGTTTCATGTTTTGTTTGTATACATCTATACCTTTTTAAAAAAAACAAACTATTATGATCAGACAATTTTTTGGGATATGCAAAATCTCCTACTTCTAACAAATTGTAATAAAGTCCCGACTTTAAAATATTCCTTTATAAATTCGAACACTATTTCAGAATGTATAACTGACTTAGGATTTGGCCCATTAAGTTTTATACTTAAAACAAATATAGATATCCAATTATTTACATATTTAATAGCATCTCTTTTTATATTTTTTTTAGCATACATAATAAATGGATTTTTCAGTGATTATAGTTTGGTGTTTAATACATTTTTACTTGTCACCCCATCTGTAATATTTCTATTTGAGTCACTAAATCCAGATATTATTTTTGTGGGGTATTTAATCTATAAGTTAAGAAATAAGAAAACTTTAAAAGATTTAAAAATAATTGAACTACTATTTATAAGTTTATTTACACAAATAAAAATTTATTCGGTGATATTTCTTATTTCAATAATTATTATACGATTTTTAAAAAAAGAACCAATAAAGATTTATTTGATTATCACAGGGATTAATATTTATCTTCTTTTACAACACTATTTTATTAACGGCAACACTACACCTACAGTTTCTTCCATAAATAGAACTTTTGGTCTACTTTCAGACTACATGATTATTAATAGCACCATTGGAAACAACTTTTTTATACTCTATTTATTTTCTATTCCAATAATTTTTATATTTCAAAAAAATTATGTGTTTATTGATAAGAAATTTGAAAATTTAACTTCAAATGAAAATACGGTAATTATTTTTCCAATGCTTTTTATAATTCTTTTCTTTGCTAATTATGGATATAAGTTCATTTTTATTGTCATTTATTTTTTATATATTCATACAAAAGAAAATGTACTGACAAATAATTTTTTTGTCTTATCTTTAGTGACAACACCTCTATTAAGTTTATTTGGTTTTGATTTCGATGACTCACTTTATAATATTTTATTTGTTGTGCTAAACAGAGTTAGTATTTTATTTTTATTAATATATTTATTAACTCTATATTTTAAATTAATTTCTAAATTTTTTATAGCATTCAAATAAGGGGTATCATAAATGAATAGTATGGATAACTTTGATGTAGTCATTATTGGAGCAGGGCCCGCTGGGCTTACAGCTGGTTACGAACTCTCTAAGTCAAATAAGAAAGTATTAGTTTTAGAAAAAAAGAATCAAGTTGGTGGATTGGCTGAAACTAAAGTCTATGGAGACTACAGGTACGATATCGGCCCACATCGTTTTTTTACGAAAAATGAAGAGGTTTATGAGCTTTTTCTACAGATGCTAGGAGATGATGCAGTAAAGGTTGATAGAAAAACCCGTATTCTATTTAAAAATAGCTATTTTGACTATCCACTATCACCACTAAATGCCTTGTTTGGCTTAGGTATATTTGAATCAATACAAATTGGTTTTTCTTACATCTATGCAAGACTTAAGGCATATTTAAGACTTTCAAAGATCGAAAATTTTGAAGACTGGGTAGTTGATAAGTTCGGAAGAAAACTTTATAGTAATTTTTTTAAAAATTATACAGAAAAAGTTTGGGGTATAGATTGCAAAGAAATTGGAAAAGATTGGGCTGCACAGAGAATTAAAGGGTTGAGCTTAACCTCAGCCTTATTTTTCGCATTATTTCCAAATAGCAAGAGAAAGCCAAAAACCCTCGTTGATGTTTTTTATTACCCAAGATTAGGTGCAGGCATGCTTTGGGAAAAATTTGAAGATTATCTGAATGGAAATGGTGTAGAAGTTAAAAAAAATAGTTATGTTACCGGTGTAGAAGAAGAAAATGGTAAAAAAATTCTAAAATATACTAATAATGGAGATGAAAAAATAGTTTCAGCTGAGCATGTGCTTTTTAGCAACCCTTTATTAGATTTTATAAAATTTTATGGAGAAAATGTTCCACAAGAGGTTATTGTCTCTGCTGGTAATCTTGAATATAGAAATCATATAAGTGTACATATAACAGTGGATCAAAAGCTTTTTGATGATAATTGGATATACATACATTCTCCTGGTCTCAAAATGGCAAGAATTGCTGACTTCACAAATTTTTCGAAAGAGATGAGTAAAGAAAATGAATATCCTCTAACTCTAGAATATTTTTGTTTTGAAGAAGATAAAATTTGGAGCCAAGAAAACTCAGAAATAATAGCTTTTGCAATGGAAGAGTTAAAAACAATATTCAACCAAGATTTTAATATAATCCATAATGAAGTAACTAGAAATGCAAAAGCATATCCAGTAATTAAAACTGGATATGAAAAAGACATAAATATAATCAAGAATTGGCTAAAAACAAAAGAAAACCTGACTGCAATTGGAAGATCGGGCATGTTTAAATATAACAATCAAGATCATGCTATGGCTACTGGTTTGTATGCAGTTCGTACTCTACTTGGAGAAGGCAACTTTGATCCCTGGTCTGTAAACGTCGACGGAGAGTATCACGAAGAAATATCTAATAACTAATATTTTTTACTTTAACTTTAACTTAACCTAACTATATAATAAATATACTTAGGGCGCTTAGCTCAGTCTGGCAGAGCGCTTCCCTTACAAGGAAGAAGTCACAGGTTCAAATCCTGTAGCGCCCACAAAAAATAATAAAATTTAAGCTCTAATTAAGATAATTATCAAAATTAATGAAACAAATAGAAAAATTAATACAGGCGACAAGTACATCTCAAATAAAAAGAATATCATTTCGTAGAGATATTAATATCTTGAGAGCCACAGCCGTATTGGCTGTTGTACTATACCATGCTGAAATTCAACTTTTTAGAGGTGGCTGGCTAGGTGTAGATATTTTCTTTGTTATATCAGGATACTTAATCTCGAACATAATCATTTCTGAACTTAATCAAAAGAAATTCACTTTTAAAAACTTTTATATAAAGAGGGTGAAAAGAATTTTGCCTGCCTTGGTTTCAACACTAATTTTCACAATCCCCCTTGCATATATTTTACTTTCACCACCTGCGATGATTGAATATGCGAAGTCCCTAATATCATCTTTATTTTTCTATTCAAATTATTATTTCAATTCCCTAGATTTCTATAACTCGGAACCATCTAAGTTTTTTCCACTTTTACATACGTGGAGTCTTTCAATTGAGGAACAATTTTATATACTTTTTCCAGGATTTATTTTTTTAATATTCAAATTTAGAAAATCTTATACATTCTCATTTGTATCTATTTTATTTTTGATATCTATCTTCATAAACTCTATCACAGGAGCAAATGAAAAATTTTATTTAATCCAATATCGAATATGGGAATTGCTTTTTGGATGTTTAGTAATGATCTTATCTCAAAACATAAAAATAAAAAAAACAAGTGGTATTGGCTTTATGATAGTAGCTTTCTCAGTAGTATTTTTTGATGATAATTTAGTGAACTATATTGAACCTAAGCTAATAGCAACTTTGGGTGCCTCTTTAGTTCTTGTATCTCCTTCTTCAAAGCTTGATACTGAAAGTATTTTTAGTCTATGGTTTAATAAAATTGGGCTAATTTCATACTCTCTTTATTTATTTCACCAACCTGTTTTTGCATTTTCTCGAATCATCTTAAAAAGAAATCAGATCGATGAAAGCTTATTATTAGTTTCACTGATTTTTTTAGTTACATTAGTAATTGCTAATTTTAATTATAAATATGTTGAGATGAGGTTTATTAATTCCACATCTTTAAATGTAAAGTACCTCTTCTTTTTAATCCTTATTTTTATTTTTTATTTTTTTATCAATGCAAATCGGGGTGTTACAAATCAATATGAAGATATTTACTTTGGCCTAGAAAAATACTACCAAGAAGACCAAAGAGCTGGTGTAAACGAAAAATACTGCGAGGAAATCACAGCTTATTACTGTGAAATTGGTGACATAAATTTACCTAGCATTATAGTTGTCGGTGACTCACACCTGACTACATTAACTAGATATTTGAACAATAATTTAGATTATAGTGAATATAGTCTTGTTATCTTTTTAGAACAGGGTTGTCCGTTTTTTTTAACAGATGCAGTAAGTACTAGAGGAAAATGTCCAGATGATAAAAAATTTGATTCTGTTCTTTCTAAGATAAATAAAGAATCAATTGTTATTTTTGGAGGAAGGTTTCCACGTTACTTTAAAGGTGTTGACTTCTCAACTAATCTGGGGAGTATTGAAGACGATATTGAGGAAAATCCAACATTAATTAAAGATATTGATAATTCTATAAACTTTTTATCTAAAAACAGTAAGACACTGATACTTCTTTATCCAGTACCAGAATTAGGAGTGTACCCCTTAGAGCTGTACCTTAATAAATTTTTGAATATTGAAGAGAGTTTGAGTTACGATCGAAGATATTGGGACGATTATGCCTATGAAATAAATTCATATTTCGACAATAAAGAACTTATAAATCTGGAAAAAATAGATTCAGATGAAATTTTTTGTAATAATTTTATTTATGACAAATGTACAGCTTCTTTAGACGGAACTATGTTTTACTGGGATGATGATCACTTAAGTTACGATGGTGTTTCATACATTGCAGACAAAATATTAAAGATTATAAAAAATACGTAACTCTTTTTTTATCTAAAGCTTTTTGTAGAGACACTGTGTAAATTCATACCACCTCTACGGGAGTTTCTTGCGTATTATTTTTATCAAAAAATATCATATACTTGTTTACATACATATAAAATAAGGTTTATGAAATTTCTAAAAAAAACAACGAAAGCTATGATTTGTAAATAACATATAAAATATTTAATTAAGGACTATAAAATTGTTTAAAGAGGCAATAAAGAAAAATACTAAAACTTATAATTTACTCAGAAAAATAAGAGAAGTTTTAAGAATTTTTTACAATACAAAGACAAGAAGTAGGTTTTTCTGGAATTTAAGAAATGGTGATACACGGTTAACTTTAAATTATCCACTAGATAAAGAATCTATTGTTATAGATGTTGGGGCATATAAGGGTGAATTTATTGAGAAACTTATCAAAAGACACTCTCCTACAATTCATGCAATTGAACCAATAAAAGAGTTTAGTAGTTATTTACAGAGAAAATTTGTTAATGATTCAAACATAATCGTACATAGTTTCGGCTTGTTTGATGAAACTAAAAAAGTTAAGATATCAAATCTTGGTGCTGGATCGAGTATTTTTGCAAGGAAAGAGGGGTCAGCTGAACAAATAATTTCTTTAAAATCAATGAGTAAATTTGTAGAAGAAGAAAGCATTCAAGAAATTGATTTGCTTTATATGAATATTGAAGGAAGCGAATATCAACTTTTAAATCATATTATTGAAACAGGCTTAATTCAGAATGTTAAACATCTCCAAGTTCAATTTCATAATTATATTTTGAATTCTAAACTTGAAAGGAAAAAAATAAGAAAAAAATTAAGAAAAACGCACAATTGTGTGTTTAACTTTCCTTTTATTTGGGAAAGATGGGATAGAATTTAAAAAACACAAATTAAGACTTGTGGTTCTAAAATTAGATTTTTTTAATAATAAATCATTCTTTTAAAATAATTTGATGCTTATCGATATTGAGTAGAAAAAGGATTGTAAATACAGAAGAAAAGTAAAGAATTGAATCGCTTTTAATTAAATTAAATGTTGCAAAAAATAATAGTAAAAACGCTTCATAGTTTATTTGCTTGAGTTTTCTTAATTTAAAAATTAAAGTCATTAACAACATGGCCGTTCCAAATAATCCAATAAATACAAATAAAAGTAATATTGAAGAGTGAGGTAAAAGGAAGCCAAGTTGGCTATCGGTATTCACCCTAATAGGGTTAACATTGATTTCACTGTAATGATTGGCTAACGAATAAGGTCCAGTGCCAAATAAAAACTCATTTGAAGTTGGATTATATCTTGCAACAAATATACCCCATAGTTCTGATCTGTTTATTAAAAATGAAATCTGACTTAATATTGAAATTACAAAATAGGTAATTTTTCCTTCGTTTTTTATGGAAATCAATTCAAGATACCCGTTTGATCTTCCGTAGTCGTATCCATATAAATTTGCCATTTCCAATATTTTATCTCTAGTGAAATCAAAAGAGAAAAATAAATTTTCAAACCTGATGAAATAAATTAATAGTATAAGTGCTATGAAATACAAAGTATACCTTTTGTATATTCCCACTTTGTATTTTTTTGAGATAGTAAAGAAGATTGTAAGAGTTAGCAAGAATGTTGCCGCTTTGTTGTTGGATAAAAATAAACCAAAAGCAGCAAGGGGAACTAATAGTAAAAAGTGATAGCCCCATTCAGCTCTTGTATTAATTTGAATAATAACAAAAAGTAAAATTGAAAATGCAAAAAATTCTCCAATTGTTTCAGCACTTGGATAAAAACCTCGCCAAGCAACACTTTCTCCCCATGCATTATTTTGAAATAGATTTTGAGTATCTGTTCCATATTTATTTTGACCAAAATAGTAGTAATTCATAAAATTTATATAAGGCATCGAGGAACCTATGTAGCCTAATGACAAAATGAAAAAGCTACTAAGTAAGAAGCTTTTAGTTAATTTTATATAATCTAATTCATATGATGATTTTTTTAAGTACGCATATATCCCATAAATGCAGAGAAGTATCAAATAACTCCATACAAATGTCGTTAAAAAATTATAGGAAGTTAATGACAGCCCCCTGATCTTATCTGGTTTCAAATAATAATTTTCACCCATAGCTTGGAAGGACCAAATAAATATTATTACGTGAATAATATTTAGAAACCGCCATATTTTAGATTCACTCATAATGAATTTAACTCCAATTACAGTAAAGGGCATGAGCCAAAAATATATATTCGTTCCACTAAAAACACCGATAAACAAATAGAAAAATGGGAAGTAGTTAACCATGATGTAGCTTCGTGACTCAATGATGGTAGAGCTTACAAAGGTTATTAAAAATATATATACAAAAAGATACTTGTAAGCATCATAAAGGGATAAATCCATTTCGAATATTGTCTTTTGGTAATATCGAAACTCAGAGTATATTAAAATACAAATCATTAATGTAACAATTGCTGAAGAAATAATCTGCCTAAATGAATATTTGTAATCCTTTTTTTTAGGGAGAAAGGATAAAACAAGTAACCAGAATGAAGACTGTAAAAATAAATTCACTAAGGTATTGGTGCCTATTGAAATGTAAAAGGTATATCCAATTTGATCAATACCTGTAATTTGACCAAAACAACGAATCGAAGAATAATTATTAAATCTAATTTTGTAATGATCTTGATAAATGACATTAGGATTTTCAAGCAAGAATTCATTTAAAGAAATGCTACAAGTATTAATCTCGTAGAACCTTAAATCAGAAGTTATCTTTTCAGGCTGTACGTTATCGGAATAGTCAGAGATAGAAAATGGAACTAAAATGATTAATATCAACAATATTAACTTAGTAAATTTTTGTTTTTTAAGCATTTTCATTTATTGAATAATTTCTTAAAGGTAAAAATACTAATGAAAATAAGTAATGTTGAAATATTAAAAAGCACATCATGATAGTAGATTTCATCACGTTCTTCTGGAATATAACTCCATCCTCCCTTTACATAATGCTGGCATTCAATAAATGAATTTACAAAAACTGTATTTGTATCATAATCAAAAAGCTGAACAGTATCATATTTAATATCATTTTCAAAAATATAGTTAGGGTTACTATTTATATCCACATCAACAAAATCTTCAGGATATTTGCCACAGATATTAACAATTAATTCATTTTCAGCCATTGGTGATTTCTTGCTTTCTTAATAAAATAAGTCTGTGTTTAAAGGAAACAATTATCAATAAGACTACAGTTAGAATATTTAAAATAGGCATTCTGTAAATGCTTGTTGTTAGATTAATTTTTTCAAGATATCTTATAGGATAAAATTTCTCTTCTTCAGTAAATGTTTTTTCACAATTGAGTTCATCGTACTCAAGGGAATAAAAATTCTTAATTATAGGTTGATTGATTTCACACATCGGTAAATTAGAATTTTTGTAATTTAAATTATTCTTTGTTTCATCAGAAAAAGAGAATGGAAAACCAATGAAAAATAGGAATATTAGATTTGTAAAACCAAGAAAAAGAAATTTTCCAACATTAACTCGCTTAAAAATTTCGCTTAATATAAAAATAAAGCTGATAACTACAAAAAAAGAATAGTAATAAACTTTTACACTATCTCCAACTAGTGGATCATAATTATTAGTACCAAAAAATCCAGCGGAAGAAAAAATAACTGTAATTAATCCGATTAGAGTAGACAGTATAAAAATACGAGATTGTCTAAAAATAATTCCACAGACTACAAGCAATAAATAAAATAAGATGGAAGTAATGAAACTAAATCTCATTCTTGTTTCATCAACGTAACGGGCATCTCTCCACCGTTCATCAAAGTCTCCAAAAAAAGTATATTCATCTAAGTCCTGGCTATATCTGATTTTTAATGGAGAATTATCTTGTACGGAAACAATCTTAAAAAACTTCTTTCTCTCTTGATTTAACTCTGTGTACTCAGAATTCCAATATAAATAAAAGAAGTCATTGAACGTATCAAAAAGTGTTATAGAAATAAATGAGTCACTATGAAAATATCTATCTGGATTATTTTTTAAGTCCTTATAGTTTATAGATGTAAAAAACTCTAAAGGCGCTTGATTGTCATAATTTTGATTATGTGTAACTTGATGTAAATACTTTTCATTATGTTGACCATTCTCAATAAATAATGCTGCCGAGATTATAAATAGTAAGATGAGAAATTTAATATTTCTCTTATTTAGCAAACTTCTGTAATCAAAAATAATTATTAGTCCGATAAATGTTAATACCATTAGGGTAGTTGAAATTTTTGTTGTCATAATAATTGATAATAAGATTACTACTATCAAAGCATCTTTTGGTTTTGAAAAATTACTATATTTGTCAATATAAAATACCACCCAACAAATTAGTGAGAAGACTAGTAACTCAGGCTTAAAGGTAATTCGAAGAATGATACTTGCTGGAAGGAAGGTCGTGACTACTAGAAGTGAAAATGTAATATTTTTTTCAAATTTTTTAACTATCAATAACTTGTATATTCCAATAATTCCGATTAGATAGATTACGCTATTTGCAAAATGTATTGATATATTTAAGATTTCATTCATTGAAATATCTGGAATTAGCATTGACACTAATAATGATGCCAGATAAGTAAAAAAGAAATAGGAATGTCCTTGATCTAAATCAGTATTAGAAATTTCTCCTGAATAATATTGGAAATACCTGTAGTATTTCTCGAAATCTGGTGAATCTACGATATCATATGTTAAATAAAAAATAATAAACGAAATATACATTGTCGTTAAGAGCCCGGTTACGACTAGTGCATCACTAAATTTAGATCTTTTTTTTATAGTTGGAGACATATATCTAAACACTATCAGAATAGGGTAGTAATTATGAGGTTTCCTTCAATTTCTTAACTGTATTAACAATACGACAGTTTATAAAAAATAAGTCATCTGGTGTATTACTTATACCATTCGTTGTAATGCTTCATTAATTTTTTCTTTTCTTTTCCAATAACATAATTGAAATGAATAATAAGAGGATCTAGGGTTTGCGAATTTTTATAATAATGAGCTCCATTAGGGTATAAATCTAGAGGAAGTTTGAAATATTTCAGTAAATGCTTGTTCTCATTAATATATTGTTGATCGTGGAGACCACTCATTATAGTTTTCTTGGAAATGTTGTTAACGTCAAAGAATTTCAATGTTTTATTATTAGATTTTATTTTCATAAAACCAGCACATAGATACTCAATATGGGGTTTTTTTGGGTTTTTATCATTTTGGATAATTAAATCATAGTTTTCATCAATTTTTTCAAGATTATCTAAAAAATTTTTTTTAATGACAATATCTCCATCAAGATAAATAACATTTTTATATTCTTGTAGGGATTGATGAATTATTTTAAGTTTTTGTAACATATATAAACCAAAATCAGCTGAATCTTGCTTTAAAAATTTTTTATTATTTATTCCTTTAATTAGAAATACATTCTGTTCTAATTTTTGAAAATAATTAAGTGAAAAGGTGTCCATAACATGAATACTTATATTGATGTTAACTTTATTAGTTTTAATCGAGTTAATTAAATTTGTTGTGTAGTCAATATATCCCTTGTTAGACAAAGTTATAATTGATATTTCCTTCATAATAAATTTAATTTTAGCTATTTAAGACACTTTATTCATATGTTTGTAATTTGTAAGTTAAAATAATGGTGTGAAAGATTATTTAGTAATACTTGCAGGGCTTCCTAGGGGAGGGTTGAAATCTTGGAAAAGCTTAAAAAAAAATGTTATTCAAGATTTAGATGCTGATTTAGCAATATGTACTGAAGACAATATAGATAAAGATTTATACATTTACAAAATTGCTGACTATCACTGGTTGTTTCCAGAAAGAGAAAATTGGACAGATTATTATTTAGAAAATTTTAGTAGCAACTCTGTCGAAGTACTAAAAAAAGGAAAGGGTGCGGGTCTCTGGGAGTCTGGGGTAGTACATTTGGCTTTAAAAGATTTTATACTTAAAAATCATCTTGATGTCGTAAATAAATATAAATATATTATCTATGGAAGATTTGACCAGTACTATACGGAAAGACATCCCCGTTTTCATGGGGAAAACATCTGGATTCCAAATGGGGAAGACTACTTCGGAATTAATGACCGCCATGCAATTGTAAATGTAAAGTTCATAAGTGAATATCTAAATATTTGTAATTTTATTGATTCTCTTGACCCTTTACAACTTCAAGAAAAATATTTAAATTGTGAAACAATTTATAAAATGCATTTAGAAAGCTTCATCTCAAGAGATAAAATAATTAGAATCAAAAGATTTCAATTTACTAGTGCTGCAAAAAAAGATTTTACTCGGTGGAGAGTTCCTGAATACAGTCTTATCTTCGATAAAAATTTGATGATAAAGTATCCTGACGAATTTTTAGAGTCAATTAAGAACTCCAGGAAATTTAAATTTTTAGTTAATATAAACTTTACTGATTTGGATTTGGTATTAACATTTTATTATCTTTCTATTCGAAGGTTAATTGGTGTGCTGAAAAAAAAGTACTTCAATTAACTACCATTTTATAGATCCATCAGGAAGATAGACCAAGTAACCTCTTATGATTTTAAAAGTTACTGCTTTATCAGACAGTAAACAGTCTTTATTAACCCAGCACTGCTGTGGTTGATATAAATTATAGTCAACAATATATCCAGTTTCAGATGTATTAAGAACATACTCTACTTTTGGTAAACTTAATTTATATAGGCCACCTCTCTCATCAAAAAGTGACTGATATGAATACATTCTAGGAAATAATGCTGCAGTTAAAATAAAGAAAGCATAGGTACTGTTAACTAATAATTTTTTTGACAAAAAATCACTTTTAAATTTTAAACCAACACCTAGTGTTATAACTATAAAAGGATAGATATGTGCTCCCCATCGGGGAACAGGGCTTGATAGAATCCACGTTGAAATAAAAATTAAATTAATAATAGCTAAAATCTTTTGAATATCTTCAGAATTTTCTTTGATAAAAAAAAGACTTCGAAAGAAAAATATAAAAATTATAAAACAAAAAAAATTAATTAATATTTGGAGATTAAAACCTTTACTGATGAATGATTCAAACCACTCTGAAATATTAGATCCGGTAAAATATGCTCTCTGTGAAATTTTTGTGTCGTAAATGTATGAATTTAAATACCCATCTATAAACCAGTCCGCCCTTTTTGCGCATGTGTACTTGAGGGGAAATAAGAAACAGCCTGAAATAAGAAAGTTTTTAAAAATCCAAATTAAAAACAAGGCCATTGATATTTTTATTGCAGAAAAAAGTTTTTTGATTTCCAACTTAGTATTTTTATTAAATTGATATAGATAGTAAATTATCAAAAGACCAATATAAAGTCCCAATAACTTAATTTGGACAAGAAACACTGTCGCAATGCTTAATAGCTTTATGTCTCTGTAGGAGTAAAAAGAATGTTGAATTTTGCTGATGATGAGTTGTGAAATTATGATAAAAGTTATTCCAAATGGCATATCTGGCTTTGCAATAGCTTGTACTTGGAAAAATCCATTTGCCCCACCTAGAAACCCAAAGTTATCCAAAAAACCAAACAAAATTAAAAAAGTAGAAGAAACTTTTAAATAGGTAGATCCTGAATAAATTGAATTAAGTAAGAATGAAAATAAAAGAACATAGAAAATAAGGTTTATAAAAAAAATAAAAACAAAATTATCTGGATACCAAAGGATTGCTTCAAGATACTCAAGAATAGAGGAAAATCCATATCCAAAATTTAAATTGGCTGTGCCAAGTGAAATTTTTTCAGTTCTCAATAAGTTTTGGTAGTTTAGATGATAAGCACCTGTGTCGAAGTGAAGCCATGAGCCATACAGGGTAACTGACAAAATAAGAGGGAATAAGTTGTGTTGAATAAGCCAGATTTTAAGATTTTTGATATTATATTTCACTTTGAAATTGCCTAATAGGGTAAAGATAAGAATCAATCCAATCACTGGAAATGCAGTTTTTAATGAAAAAAAGAAATTAATCAAAACCAGGCAATTGCCAATAAAGAACAATGAAAAAATAGGGTAAAAAATTTCAATGTTTATACCCTCGATGAATTCTTTTGATGTTGTATTCGTGTCACTTTTTTTTATAACAAATAGATATAATCCCCTGCCCGAAAAATAAGCTAAATGATAAAAAGCTAAAAAAATAATTAAATTCATCTATATTTATATTAACTATGTTTTATGATGAAAAAAATTTAAATATAATCTCAGTGGTCATCCCTTGTTTGAATGAAGAAAAAACTTTAGGTAGCTGCATAGCCGACGCAAAAGAGGGAATTAGTAAATCTGGTTTAGAAGGCGAAGTAATAATTTCTGATAATGGTTCTGAGGATAATTCAAAAAGAATTGCAGTTGAAAATGGAGCAAGAGTGATTGAAACTCAGCTTAAGGGGTATGGTTCCGCAATAATTAATGGGATTAATAACGCTAAGGGAGGTTATGTCATTGTTGGAGATGCTGACATGACCTATGATTTTAAAGAAATACCTAAATTTGTAGAAGAATTGAAATCTGGTTCTGATTTAATAATTGGCAATAGATTTAGAGGTGGAATAGAAAAGGGTGCAATGCCATTTTTGAATAAGTATGTTGGGAATCCATTTTTATCGATGGTCGCAAGAGTTTTTTTCAAAATACAAATTGGTGATTTTCACTGTGGTCTTAGAGGTATTAAAAAAAATGTATATGACAATTTAAACCTTAGATCAACCGGCATGGAGTTTGCAAGTGAGATGATAGTTAAAGCTGCTATCATGAATTTTAAAATTACAGAAATCCCTACAATCCTAAGGAAACCGCCATTTGAAAGGACTCCTCATTTAAAACCTTTCCGAGATGGGTTCAGACACCTATATTTAATTATTAGTCATACACTCGTAAAAAAAAGTGGTCTTTTTTTTAATTTCTTAGTTTCATTATTAGGAATCACATACACTTTAATGTTGATGTTCTCCCCAATTAGTATAAATGGAGTTGAGTTTTCAAATCTTACCTTACTTGCACTCAATCTAGGTTTCATTCTATTATTAATTTTCTCAGAGTTTAAAAAATTAGTAAGATACCTATTGTTAAATGTTGAATCAGAAAGAAGGTTTAGAAACCCATTAATATTTTTTATTATCCTAGGGGCAAATATCATTGGATTGTTTATATTAATGCTTTTTTGGTATCAAAGTGATTTTGGACCTTTAAACGAACTAAGAAATATCAAACTTTACTCAATATTCTTTACCCTAAATATGTATATCATAATAAGATTTTTTATGGAGTTAGTTTATTCAGCATCAAAATTTTTTGTAAATGATTGACTCTGATTATTTAATTATCGGAACAGGACCTGTTGGCGTTTTTACACTTAAATATTTATTAGAAAAAGGCCACAAGGTTACAATTTTAGACAACTCAAAAAAAATTAATCCGAAGATGGAAAACAAGGGGTTAAATTTAAAAGACTTTGATGAGAAATCTGAAGTATATGATTTAACAAATACAGCTCACTTAAATAATAAGAAGATTATGCCAATTTCATCCAAATCTAAGGGTGGTTTTACAAAAGTCTGGGGAGGAACTCTAAATTCTTTGACTAATCAGGAAATAGAGATGATTGGAATGTCTACCGAGAAATATGAAGAAATATACAAAGAGCTATTAAGCATAATTCCGAATTCAAAACATAAAGATGGTTCTAAGGAAATAGAAAAATTGCTTCCTTCTAAAAAGATAGAAGAATCTATTTTAGCCATGAATCTTGGAGATGATGAAATCTGGAGTAGCGAGGAGCTTTTATTAGAACTGTTAATAATTTACTCCGACCAAGTGCACTATATTAATGATGCTGATGTTCTTGAGGTAAAGGATGAACGTCAAACATTTAAAATTTTAACTACAACTAATACAATTGTTGCTGAAGTATCAAAGGTTTTTATTTGTGCAGGGACCCTTTCCTCAGCACAAATTGCATCAAGAATGATTCAGGCTGACTATTTTACAATCGGAGATTCAGACTTAAGTGTATGGCCCCTACTAACAATGAGGAAGAAAGTAAATTATAAAAAGACAGATACTTTGAGAAGCAAAGCCTATACAAGATTTATTATTAAATTTACCAAAAATAATTCGATAATAAAGTTTCAGGTTTTCGAAATTAGTGATGATGTAATAAATGCAATTGAGAAAAGAGCTCCAATTTTATCAAAATTAATTAACCCAATCATCTTAGGAATGAGAAAAAGACTTTATCTGATATTTGCGTATAAGAGTTCTACTAATTCATCTAGGGGAGTTTTTCAATTAAGCAGTAATAAGACTATAAAAATAAACTCTATAAAGCCCGAAAAAAAATTAAATGTATTTAGATTTTTTATTAGTTTTCTTAAACAGAAATATTTATTGCTACCTTTTAGTTATGCTTACGGAGATTACGGCAGTTTCCATACTGGTAACACGACACTTTATAAAAATGAATCTAGAGTAGTCTTTACCGACCTAGGAACTCTGAAAGCTTCTAACAACATTCACTTCATAGATTCAACAATAATGAAACATATACCGGCTGGTCCTTTTACAATATCGTCCATTATATTGAGTAGATTTACATTGGAGAAAATATTAAGTGAAAAATAAAAAGATAATAGTTTTTGGTGGAACAGGTTTTATTGGAAATTTTTTAAAAAATATTCTAGATGCAAGTAATCATGTCACCTATATTGGCCGCTCAACTCAAATCAGTTACAAAATCGGTCAAGAAGTAACCGGAGAATTAAAAAAATTAATTTCATCAAATGACATTGTAATTTTTGCATCATGGGATTTTCATATTGAAGAGAATAATTATGTAGATATACACATAAAAAGCGTTGTGCAAATTCTTAGACTCTGTAAGGAAATGAAGACTTCTTTTCTTTTTATATCTACCTTTCTTGCTAATCCTGCCTCAAAATCAAAGTACAATAAAGCAAAATATCTTTGCGAAGTTGAGTGTGATAAATATAGTCAGTCGTGGATAAGGCTAGGTGTTTTAATAAGTGACTTAAATGAAAAAGGAAATATATACCTAAAACTTTCTAATTTTCCCTCGTTTTTGGGGTATAAATTAATGATTAAGCCCGATTATAAAAAGTTTAAGGTAACTAATTCAGAAAACGTTCAATCATTCTTGGATAATTTTTCATTTGATAAACAGAATATTTATAAAGATATCTCAAATAATAAAGTGTATTCTCTTACTGAAATACTTCATATCTTTTCTAAGAGGTCAGAAAAATACATTTATATCAACTGGAGCATAGTCTATTACTTATTAAAGACATTTAAAATACTAGGCATTTCCTCTCGCATAAATCTAGATAGCTTGATTTCAATTTGGGGAGAAAATTTAGATAATATAACTTAAATTATTCCTTTTTTCTTAATAATTCTTTTCTCATTAAGTATTTCAATATCATAGTGTGAATCAACATTACCAAATTTTTCTGGATCATGAGTGGAGTTAACTATTGTAAGTTCATTTTTATTTAATATTTTAAATATTAAATTTCTGGCATTATCGTCTAAATTAGATGTTGATTCATCAAGAAATAAAATATCAACTTCAGCTAATAATGCTCTTATGAAAGCAATTTTTTGCATTTGTCCTGACGATAATGTTTTGTTACTGATTACCCGATCTAAGTTGTAATTTTCTTTTTCCTTAAAAGTATCAAATAACTTTAATTCTTTAACTATATTGTTGTCGTCAATGAGTTTCTCATTCCCGTAAAGTAAATTGTCTCTTAAGGAAGCTGTAAAAATTAAGGGGATTGGACCTATATACCCCATTTTTGTGGAATTTGTGAACACTTTTCCAGAACTAGGATAAAAAACACCAGACATTAAACCTAGTAATGTACTCTTCCCAGAACCATTAGGGCCAGTCAGAATTATGTGTTCGTTTTTATTAATTGTTAAATTAAGATTTTCAAATATTGGTGCATCGCTGTTGTAATATTGAAAACTCACATCTTTAAATTCTATTTCATTTTTTTTCATTTCCTTATTCAAAATAAAGTTATCTTTGTCAAGAACGCTTTTATTTTTTTCCATTTCGTAAAATTTTTCAATATGAACACTGCTATTTATCACCCTATTAAATGACCCTGTGAGTTGCCCAAATGATTGGAATAATCTTAAAGTTACACCAACAAAATCTAGAGTTATTTGCTTTGCGACATTAGATATAACGAGAATACATGAAAAAACAAATAATGTTGTAAAGCCAGGTATTTGAGAGTTAATTAGACCCATTCTAAAGTTTTTTAATTCACTGTTTGTCAAATTTACGACACTAGCTGAGAAGGAATTCAACTCATCTTCATCTTTTTTCAAAATTTTTATTAAAAATATATTTTCTACTATTCTTTGAATTTCGTCATTTAGTTTTTTTGAATAGTTGTACACATCATGCATGCTTAATCTTGCTTTTTCGATGACAACTTTCACTGGGTAAAAAAGAATAATCATACCAACACTAAAAGTAATTAACGTTCGTGAATCAGCATATATAAGGTATATTAGGTAAGCTGACATCTGCAATATGCTATTTAAGAAAGAAGCTGCATTCGAGTAAAAGAAAGCTAAATGGCCTGAAAGGGTGTTCATAAAAAAATATGCATCTGAAACCGAATAGTTTCTTTTTTCAAAAATTTCACTTAAAAAATAAGTTTTTATATTTTTATTTACATTTAGTTCTAAAGTTTTGAGGATTACGCCCTGAAGGTAGTGGAATAAGAATCTAAAAATTACTAAGAAGGGTATTATATATTTTATAGTTTCAAACTGTTTAGAGAAATTAATTAATATATTTGGAAAATCTCCAGTAATTAAAATACTAAAAAAGACAATTATTCCTATATCGGTCAATGCAGATAACTGAGCTAATAAAACAGCACCAAAAATAGTTCTTTTTTTATTATTGACTTGTGTTATTTTTGAAACAAAAAGTATATCTCGGACTATAACTTTACCTTTTTGAAACATTTTAGAATATCCTTTTTTTAATTTTTCTATCTAAGGTTTTAAATTTTTTAATACGCCTTATGTTACTGAGCATTTTATTGTATTCTCCAATTGTATCTTCTTGCTTTATTTGTGATTCAGTAATATAAATTTTTTGATTTATGTCCAAAATATTATTATTTATTTTTTTAATCCAATAGTTTATAGTTAGAGCATCTTCGTTATGTTTTTTCAAAGTAAAGTTGCAGAGTTCATCAAAACTTATATTCTTATAATTGTCAATTAATATAATGGGCAAAGTTTTTGTAGGTATGTAAGTATCATGTCTTCTAGTAATCGGAACTGAGCCTGCATAAAAAGTTTCCCATAGACGGTGTGTATCAATTCCATTACCCCATGGGCAAAGTATGAATCTGTATTTATTAAGCTTAGTAACATACTCATTTAGAGTTAACTTTTCATCTTCAACGACCGCCCATGGTTTTTTCTGAAATAATTTAATTAGTTTATATCTTTCACTGAAATTTGTGTTCACTTCAAAATTAACATATAGCTTGTTCTCTTTGTCTTCAAAGTTAATTCTTTTCTCATTTGTATAGTGTGACTTATCTAATGTTTTACCAAAGTAATCATTTGAAAGCCCCATTGGAAGGGGGCTAATCTCAGAAATATTATTATCAACATTAATTGAGTGCCATTCAGAAATACATTGTGGCTTCTTTTTGAATAGTTTATGTGAAATTAACATATCACTTTGATGGGTAATTAATTTAAGATTTTTTAAGGTATCTATTTTATTCAGCTCGTCAAAAAGCGAATCAATAGTAAAAGAATTACAAAAAATGATATCGTTTTCTTTTAACTCGAATTTATTCTTTTTATAAAAAATACTATGTTTATCTTCCGAAATTATTGTCGTATCATTGGTATCAATATTTTGAAACTTACGTTTAGAAATTATTTCTGAATACACCAAATCGCTCTTTCTAGCAAAATTATAACTATTTAAGACGTTTTCATTCTCAATTGAGTTTATTAAGAGATCCATATACTATAAGTTTAAATAGAAAAACTTAACATGATTAATATTTTTTACCATCCAGCTTATTTTAAGACTAAAAAAGTGTTTGTAACAAAACAATTTAAATACTCAATATTCAATAACTTACTTATAGATTTATGTTATTTTTTCAATATTCCTATGCCGAATAATTTTATTACAGCAGGACCTCAACAAAGATTTAACCACTTAATTAAATCTACAAAAATTAATAGTAACTTTGTGTTTAAAAAAAATAAGTATCCATATTCTTATATTGTCCAATTCGATAAATACGGCCAAAGAATACTTGATAAGTTATTAACTAGTGAAAGAGAAGATAGAAAAATACTTATTGGTCCACTGTACAGTATTGAAAATCTAAAAAAATTATCAAAAATTATTCAATCAAATGATGGGATAAAAGTATTAACAGCATCAAAATCAGCATATCAAAATCTAGTTAACGAAATGGGTCTTGAGATAAGTGAAGAAAAAGTTTCTATGTTGCCTTCTGGAATTATTAGTAAGGATGCTGTATTGAAAAATAAAAAAAATAATGGTAGGCAGAAAAATCATTGTTTAATTTACTTAAAAAAAAGAGATTCTGAGGAGCTATCTGAATTGACGCACTATTTAAAAACTAATCAAATAAGTTATGATGTCTTTAAATATGGTCATTACAAAAATAAAAATCTTGAAAAAGCAGCAAAATCATCAGAATTCGGAATTGTCTTAGGTACAACCGAATCCCAAGGTTTTGCGATTCAAAGTTTACTTGCTTGCAACTTACCCTTGATTGTCATTGATAAAAAAGTAAATCATTATGGAGAGTTTAAACTTACAGGAACGACTGTGCCATACTGGAATAATAAATGTGGTATGAGGGTAAGTAGTATTGACGAATGCAAGGTTGAACTTCTTAATTTTATTGCTGAAGTAAAAAATTATTCGCCGACAGATATTGTTATTGAATATCTCACATATGAAGTATTTATTAAAAATCTAATCGCTGAATTTAAGAGTGATTTTTGAAAAAAATAGTTTTTTTAGAATAATTTTTTTTATTTAAATAAAATCTAGCTTGATCTCTTATGCCGTGACCATACGTTCTTACGCTCAAAAAAGGATATGCATATTGCTCTGAAGGTCTGTCTTTAAACTCAGTTTCATTTTCAATAATTTCTCCTCCATAAATCTTTGTTAATAAACTAAAAATACTTTGATCATGTCTATTTTCAATAAATTGACTGTTTTGAGATTTTTCGTTGTAATAATCTGTAATTAGTTTGTCATTTGTTTCCAAGAGTTTGGAGTAACTTTTTAAATAATCATCTGTGTGGAGGCTCTTTTTGAAGATCATGTGACCTGCTTGTAGCTGAGTATCTCGTCTTATCTCAGAATCCTCTGAAATACTAAAATATTTGAATATTTCCTCAGTTGTATATTGATACTCTTTGTATATGTCCTCACACTTCATCCTGAAATTCCCAAACCTAGAAGAGCTTATGATTTCCACATACTCGTTAAAACGCTTTTTAGCTTTATAATTTAAACTTGCACCAGCATCACAGTAGATTACAAGATCATTTTTTGATAAATCTTGCATTATATTTTGAATTATTCTGTGTTTCCAAATCCAATATCCTCCACCTTTTTTTTGTTTAATAATGTGACTATATTTTTTTTTAAAATCATAATCCAAATCATTTGGACTTAGAGCAACAACTTGGTCGAAAAAAGAGCTTTCTTTTGCCAATAGAGCTAGGTGTTTTTTTGCTATTTTGAAATTATTGTCACCGTATGTTAAAAATATTTTTTTCATTAGTTCCTACCTAAAAAGTATAATTAAAGATAAATAAAAACTTTTTCTTTATTAAATTAGTATGTATGAACGAATTACAACCATTAGTTTCTGTAATTATACCTAGCTACAATCGCTTCAAATTTCTTAATAATGCACTTGATAGCGTGAAACAGCAAACTTATAAAAATATTGAGGTAATTGTTATTAATGACGGATCTGATGAAGATGAATACTACTCTTCAAATTTTTCTAAAAACATAAAAGTGGTGAATCTTGAAAAGAATCAAAAAACTATTTATGGTTTTGGTCCAGGTTCAATTCGTAATTTTGGCACAGATCAAGCTTCCGGGGAGTATTTAGCATTTTTAGATGATGATGATATCTGGCTTCCAAACAAATTATCAGTTCAAATTGAAAATATGCTACTCAGGGATTTTCAAATATCATGTACTGAAGCTTATATTGGCAACGGGGTTTTTAATAAACAAACTAAATATAAATTATATAACTCTGAACATTATTTTCAGAAAATAAAGAAGATGTATAAAAAAACGAAATACCTTAAATTTGGAAAATATCCAGAAATTTTTACTCACGATTTTTTAAAAATACACAATTGTATGATTACGTCAAGTGTCGTTGTCAATAAATCGCTATTTGATAATATGGGAAAGTTTAGAAACTTACCCTCTAATGCTGATTATGACTGCTGGTTAGGACTTTTACAGCTCGAAGATTGTCTCTATATAGATGAGCCTTTAGTATATTATGACTTCCTTCATGCAAATGGAAGAGAATATACGAAGTAAATGAAAATTAATAAAAAAATTACCTTTTTTTATCAATCCGGAAGATTAGATAAGATTAAAAATAATACAGAGTATGCAAAAGAAATGTTTTACGGTTATCACTATTTTGATGAAAAATACCAATATGTAAATATAGTTGAATTTACAAGAATCAGAACAAAAATCAGAAAATTATTTAGAGAACATATTGAAAAAAAAATTAGTACGATTTTTAGACTACCTATTTATTGGTCTTACCTAGTAACTAGCAAGAATAATAATATTCTTAAAGAGAGTGATTATGTTATTTTTAACAACAATCGAGTAGGAGCATCAATCGCTCCTTTATTAATATGGAATAAACTTATTAAGAAGAAAATAGCTGTTTCGCTTTGCTTTGTCTTAGGACTATTTTCAAGAACTACGAAGTATAAATTTTTGATGCCTTTTCATAATATATATATATGGATCATGCTTGTATCTATAGATAAGTTGATTTTTCTTAGTGAGGGTGAAATGAATTTTGCTAGAAATAAATTTAAAAACTTTAGTCATAAGTTTTATCTTCTTCCTTTTGCTGTTGATAGAGATATTTGGAAATATAGTGAAGTGCCCAAACAAGGCGTTTTATTCGTTGGGAATGATGGATTCAGAAATTTTGAAATGGTGCATGACATCATAAATTCCTTACCCAATGTTCAGTTTACAGTTGTAAGTGAATTCATAAATGAAGAGAATCTTATACATAATAATTTTAAAGTTTACAAAGGTAGCTGGGGACATCCTGCCATAAGCGATATCGAACTGTCCGAACTATATGCTCGATCGCTTGTAACAATACTTCCACTAAAGAATTCTTTGCAGCCTTCAGGGCAGAGTGTTGCTTTACAGTCTCTATCTTGTGGTACACCAGTTATAATATCCCTCACTGATGGCTTCTGGGACTTAAAAAATTTTCAAGATAAAAAAAATATTCACTTTGTTGGTGATGAATCTGTTCAAGCTTGGGAATCAATAATAAGTAAAATATTGAACAAGAAAAAATCTTCTTATAAAGAACTGTCTGAAAGTGGATTAAAAACAATTGTTGAACAATATGACTTAATTAAATTTAGTAAGAAGATAGAAAGTATCCTTATTTCATGAAGATTACAGTTGCTACAACCTACACTAATCCCGAAGAGAGAAGAGATCCATGGAAAGAGGCTCTTACCTGTTACGAAGACTTTGCAGATGAAATTGTGGTTACAGGATCTGATTGGCCGCATAATTTTTCATGGGAACTAATTGGTGAAACCTTCAACAAAGGATTTGAAAAAGCTAGTGGTGACTGGGTAATGAGAATGGACATAGATTATTTTATTCATGAAAAACAAATTAACAATCTTAAAAAGGCTCTGATTAAATATAGTGACTACCCAGCTATATGTTTTCCGCAATATCAGTTTTTTATTCCTTCAAGATTTCAATTGAAAACAAGGCTATGTATTGCTTTAAATAAAAAATCTTTTCCAAATATTAAGTTAGAGGGGGGTGGTGATATGTGTTTAGCAACATTAAATTCGACTTTAATTCGACCTAAAGATGTCCCTAATGTAAACATACCAATATACCAATACGATTCGATGTTTCGAACAAAAAAATTAATTGCAATCGATAGAAGTCGATTTGCTTCTGCCTGGTTCAAATACTTTGGTGAATATGGGGATAGAGGGGGTTCAAGTCCTGATATAGCTTATGAATACTGGTATAAAAATATAATGAAAAAGTTTTCATTTCATACAAATAAAATAAATATAGAAAACCATCCAAAGTATATTAAAGAAAAACTCAAAAACCTTAGTGAAGATCAGTTTGGCTATGACGGATTTGGTCTAAATGTACATAGTAAAAAAAACTATAAGAATTTTATTGTTGGAAAAAAAGATATTTACCTTGGTGCAAGTTTAAATAATCTCAATCGGTTCTTAGGTTTTTAAAAATTGCCGTATATCTTAAGTTAGAAGACTTGTATACCCTAAATCCATTCTGAAATAGATAATTTGTCACCTCAGGCAAAGTCATGTTTCCATCTTTCCCTTTCTCCGGTCCATAATCTACTGCAATGAAATCTGTGTTTAGTAGGGTTTTTGTAGCTCCCTGCAAAATTTCTAATTCATGACCTTCTGCCTCAAGCTTGATTAATTTTATTCTTTCTATAGATAGTGAGTCTAGAGTTTTAGATTCAATTGATATACTTTTTTCTTCCCCAAAGTAATCAATTGAACTATTGGCACCCTGAGTGTCTAAATAAAACTTTACAGACCCAATTTTATTTGATAGTGCCATATTATAGACTTCTACTCCAAAGTCTTTAAGATTTAACTGAAGGCAATCAAAAGCTTCTGGATCAGGTTCAAAGCCCATATATTTAAAATCTTGATTATTCAACCTGAGGCCAAGATAAAGCTCTCCAACATTGGAACCACAGTCAACAACTAAGTCATCAGAATTTAATACAAAATCTTCAAGAGAATACTGATATAGTAAATCTTTTAACTGAGCTTCTTTGTTCACAATTATTCTATCAACTCTTTTATTGGGAAAGAATACTATTGATCCATCAAAATTTTTTTTAAAGTACTTACCCATACTGAAATATATTTTTCCATCTGTAGAATAAAATGTATTCATTAAAAAACAAAAAAGTTTTTCTTTTGTATTTTTGTGGATAAAAGAAAGAATAAGTCCTTTAATTAAAAAAATAAATTTTTGAAATTTAGAAAGCTTAGTCTTATCAACACCAATAAACATAAAGTCTGGAAGGTTAAATATATTTGCCATAGTTTATAACTTAATACATAAAATTCTGAATTATTTAAATACCTAAAAAAAATAATTATAGTGAACATTGTGAATGTTTTAGTTGTATTTACATATGGGTACTCTCTAGAAACTTGGAATGAATCAGGTACAATTTTTAGGGAGCTCTCAATATATCAAAAATTACATGAACTTTATGGAATTGAGTTTACATTTCTTACTTTTTCCGAAGGTAAAACAGACTTTAACTTACAAAAATATGGTATAAAGATAATTTCAGTTTACGATTTTATTAATCTATCAGGTAATAAATATACTAATTATCTTAGATCATTCTTGATACCTTTTTATCTAAAAGATATTGTCAAAAATGTAGATTTAATAAAACAAAACCAGCTATTAGGTTCTTGGATTTCTATAATTATGAAGATCCTGTATCGAAAACCCTTATTTATCAGAACGGGTTATGATATGTATAAATTTAGCATAGAAGAAAATAAACATTTCTTAGTTAAAAGTCTATACAAATTACTTACTATTTTTAGTATCTACTTTTCAGACCTTTACACAGTATCAAGTGAAGATGACATAAAATTTTTAAAAAAAATTTTAAAAATTAAAAAAGATATTGCTTTAAGGAAGAATTGGATTCTAGGTACAGAGTACATTCCCTTTTCCCAAAGATTTGAAATGAAGTTGCTGTCTGTAGGCAGGCTTGAGACGCAGAAAAACTTTAGTCAACTAATTAAAAGTCTTGCAGGAACAAATTACATATTAGATATTGTAGGGAAGGGATCGTTGAAAGATACTTTAGTTAAGGAAGCTGAACTTCATAATGTAGAAGTAAACTTTATTGAATCCATAGAAAATACTGAGTTAATTAAATATATGAGTAACTATAAATATTATGCATCGACTTCAAGCTTTGAAGGAAATCCAAAAACTATTTTAGAAGCAATGTCTGCTGGGTGTGTTGTATTAGCCTCAGACATACCTAACCATACCGAAATAATTGAAAATAATTTATCAGGAGTAATTCTGGATAAAGAAACAGCTGGATTGCAAATCATATTAGATAATTTAAACAAAAACAAAAAAATTGAAAAAACTTTATCAATGAATGGATACAAATTTGTTAATGAAAACTACTCTTTAGAAAAGGTTTGTTTAGATGAGTATGGTGATTATTATCGTTTATCTAGTGAAGATATATAATGGCCAATAAAAAAAAGTTTCCAAAGTCTTAATCCATTAATTCTTGACTTATTTACTTTTAGTTTTTTAAGTTGTGATTTAGATACATCTGGCACATTATTTATTATTACAGATTCAACTAATTGAAAGTTTTCAAATATCCATTTTTCTACATTGAAAACAAATCCCATTTTTTTTCTTTCAATAAAGCTTGATTTAAAATCATTTGATAAATATTTTTTTAACTGAGACTTCGGAGAATTGAAGTCATAGCTATTAGATGAAACATTTAAGAAATATTCAATCATGCGGTGGTCAACAAATGGTGATCTTATCTCTAAGGAGTTTGCCATAGAAGTTCTATCGACTTTTAACATCATCATTTCAGATAGATAAAATTTATACTCTGTAAGTAGCAAAGACTTGTAATCATCACCTGTGTCTATAAAAAAACTATCTTTGAAATTAGAATCTTGACTTTTTTTAAGTAGTTTAAGTAAATTGGGATCTGTAAAATAAGACTCGATTGCTAAACCTAGATCGTTGGAGTATCTTCTGAACCTATTTCCTGTACCCAGATAATTGGGATAAATAGTATTTAACAAATGAAGAAAATTTAATTTTTTTCTATACGGGTTCATAAGAAAAGCTGTCCTACTATACCCACCCAATAGTTCATCTCCCCCATCGCCAGAAAGTGCTACTTTATATTTATCGGCAATAGCTTTTGAAAGTAAATAAGAGGGAACGGTTGAGGAATCAGCATACGGCTCATCAAATATTTCAATTGACTTGAAGACCGACATATTAATATCTTGGTCACTTATTTTATTTGAATAATGGGAATTTGAATATTTGTCTGCTACTAATTTAGACCATTTACTTTCATCATATTTTTTATCTTCATAAATTGCAGAAAATGAATTTACTTGATGTTTCCTATCACTTAAATTTTTAAGTATTGAAGTTGAATCAATTCCGCCTGATAGAAATGTAGCTACTTCTACATCTGCCTTTTCTCTACACTCCACAACCCTAGAAAAAATATCAATGAACTTATCTTGACGAAATTTTTCATTGCCTAGATAATTTTCTGGAAGCCAGTACTTCTCCCTTTTTTTGATTTTATAACCATTATCTAATTGAAATGTAATAATTTCAGCTGGTTCAACTTTGAAACTATTTTTAAAGATTGTTTTTGGGGATGTAACCACTCCATAATTTAGATATTCAGTCAGTGATGTCTCGTCTAAATCATAATTATCTTGTAAGGAAATTAACGACTTTAGATTAGATCCAAATATTAATGAAGTCTGATTATAAAAATAGAATAAAGGCTTTTGACCTAACCTATCTCTTATTAATGTGAGTTCATTATTATTTCCATCAAAAAAAGTAATAGCAAATTGCCCAACAAGTTTATTGGCAAATGATGATCCATAATAAGAAAACCCATTCAAAACCACTTCTGAATCTGAGTGGTCAGAGTGAAATTTTATACCTTTTGATTCTAAATTTTTTCTGAGTTCATTATGATTGTATATTTCTCCGTTAAACATGATGGCTGTATTAAATTGGTCAGAAAACATTGGCTGTCGACTATGATCAGTTAAGTCTAAAATTGTTAATCTGTTAAATATAAACCCAAAGAAACTGTTGTTATTTGACGAAAATTTATTTGAAACATTCCCGGTTATAAGCTGTAGGTCATCAGGTCCTCTACATACTAAATGTTGGTTTGATTTTTTTAATAATTTTTCATCTATTTCGTTGAAGGAGAATTTTCCAATATACCCGCACATAAATTATCTTTTTAAAACCTCTCTTATAAAGATGTACACTAAAGCAAAGGGGTGGTCAATATCAAGTATATTTTTATTTTTTAAATTTTTTACTAAAACTTTTAATGAATGCGATTTCCAGTTAATTTTAATATGATACTTTTGTCTAAAAACTTTCTTGTAGTAATTTTGGTAATATTTTGAATCAGAAGCAAATATTCCTTCCAGTGTCCAAGGTTTGCTGCTTCCAGCATAATGAATAAATTGTGGAAGATTCTCATCACTTAGCCTTATTTCTTTTTTCATGTTTCTTAATGCATTAGTATCTAGTGAAACTATATAATTAAGTTCGGAATCTAGTTCAACATAATCACCATCAATAATTGAATTGAGTATATCTTGATCCCAAAACTGTATTTTATCAGCAAGTAAAACCATCTTATCTCTTGCTTTATCTTCAATATTATTTTCCTTCCATAAATCTAGATTTATAACCATAACTCCCGCATTAAAATACTTCTTGCTAGACATTTGTAATTTATCAAATAAAGCAGAGGTATCAGCCTGTCTACTCATTTCTGTTTTAACAGCTATAGATTTATTATCATCTAATTTACTTTGAATTCTCATAATATGATTGGTTGGATTATTAGTACATACAGTATCTGCATCGAGATAGGTAATATGCTTGATGTCATTTGGCAAGTATGATGTGGTATATAATCTGTAATATGTAGCTTCAGAGATATGGTTATTATTTAGATTTGGAAACTTAATATTTTTTTTATCAAATTTGTATACCTTAATAGATTCAAGATTTTTATGGTTTATTATTTTTTTACTCAAGAACTCTAAAAAGTTATTATCTTTATGGATTATAAATATTCTAATTTTTTTATCTACATTTTCTAAAAGTGAATACATAGATAATGTTGCCTGTATGTTGTAATTGCCGTCAAAGCAATATAGAAAATTTAACACATGCTCATAATAATTGCCTTTAACAATTAATTATGAATTAGTAATTATTAAGATGTATTTATGAAGGTTTTAGTTTTTGGAAGTAACGGTCTTGTTGGACAATCTCTAAAACGCAGTCTTTCAAAAAATGATGCATTCCAATGTAAGTTTTCAACAAGGCATGACACAGATTTATTCTCATTTGAGGAAACTCAAAAAACAATTACTGATTTTAAACCTAATTTAATCATCAATGCAGCAGCAAAAGTAGGTGGTATTCACGCCAATAATACATACGGAAGTTCATTCTTGATTGAGAATCTTAAAATAAATATAAATATCTTAGAATCAATAATTCCTTTTTCTGAAATAAAGTTAATAAATCTAGGCAGTAGCTGTATCTACCCTGTTAATGCGGACAACCCTATTAAAGAAGATTATTTCATGACCGGTAAACTAGAACCAACAAACTCTCCATATGCCCTTGCAAAAATAAGTGGTATTGAGTTGGGAAAAACTTTAAAAAAAGAGTACGGTCACTCTGTAGTAAATTTGATGCCTACTAATTTATACGGCCCAAATGATAACTTTTCAGAAATGAATAGTCATGTTATTCCTGGTCTAATCCACAAAATGCACTTAGCGAAAGAGAGAAAAGATCATACCTTTAGTATTTGGGGTACAGGAACACCTTTACGAGAATTTTTACATGTAGATGATTTAGCAAAAGGAATTATGTTTATTAATGATAATAACATCACTGATGACCTAATCAATATAGGAAGCGGTGTAGAAATTTCTATTAAAGAACTTGCTGAAAAAATACAAAAAATTGTTGGATTTGAAGGTAAATTAGAATTTGATAAAAATATGCCAGATGGTAATCCGAGAAAATTGTTGGATAGCAGTAAAATAAAAAGTTATGGTTGGTCCCCTGAAATTAATCTTGATGTAGGACTTTCATCAGCCTATAACTGGTACAAGAAACATATTTAGTCTTCCCAAGTTTTTGATATTAAGCCTTTTTCAAGTAACACTTTTTCTCTTTGAGCTATCTTCATATCACTTTCAACCATCATTTTAACTAAATCTTCGAAGCTTGTTTTTGGTTTCCATCCAAGTAGATTTTGAGCCTTTTTTGAATCCCCAAGCAAGTGGTTTACTTCGTTTGGTCTTTCATACATTGATGAAGTTTCAACATGCTCCTCCCAATTCATGTCGACAGAATTAAAAGCTAATTTTAAAAATTCCCTCACACTATGTGACTGACCAGTAGCTAAAACCCAATCATCTGGATGTTCATGTTGCATCATTAACCACATACCTTCAACATAGTCACCAGCAAAACCCCAATCCCTATGAGCATCTAAATTTCCCAAGGTTAGTCTGTTCTGGATACCTTGACTAATTCTCCCTATTGCCCTTGTTATCTTTCGAGTAACAAAGGTTTCTCCTCTAAGAGGTGACTCATGATTAAATAGGATGCCATTTACACTAAACAGATCATAAGACTCTCTATAAATTTGAGTCATGTGGTGAGCGAATACTTTTCCTGCAGCGTAAGGACTTTTTGGAATTAATAAAGAATTTTCGCTAAGTACATCTGAGCTTACGCCTCCGTACATTTCAGAAGATGAGGCTTGGTAAAATTTTATTTCTTTATTTGCATTCTTTACTGCTTCTAATAGTGTCACTATACCATTAGTGCTGGTTTGAGTCGAGAATTGAGGATTCTTAAAAGAAACCGCTACATGAGATTGGGCAGCAAGATTGTAAATTTCATCTGGCTCAATAGAGTTAATCAACGAAACAAGGGAAGATGAGTCTGTAAGGTCTGAGTAGTAAAGATTAAATATTTTATCTGGACCATATTCTCCAGTTAGTTCATCAATTCTATCCGTATTAAAGGTTGAGCTTCTTCTGATTGTACCATGAACAATATATCCTTTTTCAATCAGCAATTTTGATAAATAGTAACCATCTTGACCTGTAACACCAGTGACAAAAGCTTTTTTCATATTGATAATATATTAATGTACTTACGACTTTAAATTGTTATTAAAAAAATGGTTGCCAATAAATAAATATAAAATTAAGGGGAAATGTGCATTTTCCATTGAACTATCGAAAGACGAAACAAATAAAATCGATAATAATAAAAACAACAAATCATAGAAAAGTACTTTATTTACATTTTTTAATAAAAAGTAAAACAAATAAATAAATACTAAAAGCGTTGACAACCCCCCTCTTGCAAACAGAGTGATAAAGAAATTATGAAGATTTTCATTTAAACCATCTAGGCCTCTTCTATTGTTACCACAAGAACCTTCATCATTGAGGTCACAACTTTCACTTGGAGTTTCAACAGTAAAGACTTTTAAGACATTTTTATAACCTAATCCTGTAAACATATTTCCATCTTCAATTGTAAAAATTATTTGATCTTGCCACATTTGGAGTCTCCAATTAAGATTTCCATCAGCAGAAAATAATCTATTGTTGTTTACATATAAAAAACTATTTTCTTCCACATATGTTTCGAATTTATATTGACTAAGTTGAATATAAGAATTGCCAATTTCTTCGACCGAAAATTCTTCAATTATTAGTCTTTGAGAAACAATAGTTGAAAATGTGGTAACAATTAAACATGCTAAAAGTAGAAATAAAGATTTGGAACTATTAGATTTTATTTTAGAAAGATGTGAAAATAGAAAATAAGTTCCATATAGAAACAAGGCAATAAAGCTAGCACGACTTTTATATAGCAATAATGGTAAAAATAAAGAAAAGATTATGCTTTGAATTGAAAAAAATTTAAAGTTATCTTCTAAATATATTTTGAAATAGGTTGAAAATATAATCAGTATTAAAACAATATCTGCTGCCTTATGAGGTTCATATTTATCAGAATATTCTAAAAAAAATTCCTGTATCCAGGTTGGGAATCCATAGATTGAAGTTGAGTAAAGGATAAGTATTACAAATATAGACAATGCAAATGTAACTTTATTGAGTCTAAATTTTTTACCAAATATTCCAATTGTTAAAAAACCTATAGACCACATATATGTGCTAGTTTTGTAAGTGTAAGTGCTTAATATTGAAGATTCAGATAAATAGAGATTTGTAATAAAAATACTAAGTAACAGAAAATTTATGTATTTCAAACGAGTGACAAGGAGGTTTGAATTGGTTTTGATAAAAGTAAAATAAATATAGCTGAGAGCTGAAAAAAGCATCACTATTTCACCTAAGCGAAAACCGAAGAAAATTAATCCAACAAAAGACCTTGAAAATATAAATGCGAATAGTGAAAATAAGAGTGCAAGTAAAAATTGGATTTCAGATATTTTACTTTTATCAATTAATTGTTTGATTTTATGCATAACCTATGGCTTTATTAAGTTATATCTTGATTCTAAAGATTCATTATTGTGCAATATCATGACGATTGCCCAAACGCATAATGTTGTACTCTGGATATCAGCGCAGTCGTTCCCTTTTGTAATTTCAACACCATAATAATAAGTTTGTGATTTTCCTTTAAAATATGAAAATCCTTTCTCATCTTGTTTATATAGTTGAATAAGATCATGCAAAGTTTCATTTAACACTCTATTTATTTCTTGTTTTTTATAATTAACCTGTTGAGAACATTTATATAAAACATAAACATAATCAACGATATCGCATCCTTCTAAGATTGGCTTATTTTTTAAACAGAAGTCTATTAATTGGTTAGGGTAATGAATTTCTTGCTCAATCCAGTCAAGACCGGAAATTACTTTCATCGCACCATTAATTACTTCTCTACTAGTTTTAGGTAGATTGGTGTAGTAAGAACCTGTTTCACTACTGACAAGTTCTGAAATGAATTTTTTTAATAATGATTCAATCCCCCAATTCTGAGTAGCAGTATAAACGCAGTATGTAGAAAACTGTCCGCCCGCACTCCATGGAGTTTCCCAATTTAAATCCTTCAAGTCTTTTAGTATTTGATTATCACCTTTATCTATATGAATTACTTTTTCATTGCTATGCCCTATCTCGAACAATGTTGAAACAGCTTGTTTTGTTTCGGCGTTAACTGCTTTTCTAAATTTTATTTCATTAGTATCATATTTTTTAGAAAACAAATTAATAACTTTTTTAGCACTATCTTTTAAGGCTGTTGAAGAGGTGACATTATTGTAGCTATCAGCTAGCTGTGGGTCTACAAAAAAATTGTTTTGTATATTCTCATACTCTAGGGACTGAAATGAATTAATATAATCAACCCATAAATCTATTTCATATTCTTCGACCTTGTTAATCATTTTAAGAATTTTTATTGCAAAGGTACTAAAACCAAGTTCCAGATTTTTTCCATAATTAGTCAAGCCCTCTCTTGCTGGGTAATATTTAAATTTTTCTTCCTTCATTAAATTTGCTAAATATAACTCTGTAGAGTCAAGTATTTCGTTTAATTCATCGATTTTCATTTTATTTTAAATCTCCTCAAGAGGGTTAGTGCTTTGAATCTTATATTAAAACTAAATATTTCCCTAAGAACAAGCATTATTTTATTTTTATAAATAAATAATTGAGACAGCTGTGATGTAACTATACCTGATTTGATTAAAGAATTGTTTTTAATAAGTTCTTCAAACAGCTCAACAAACTCCGCACACATTTTTTCAGCGCTAAAGGGATACTCTGAGATTTTATTTTTATATAATGTGTAGTCATTAATTATCTCCGATAATTTGTCAATAAAATTTTCATTAAAACTTATACCGAACCCATTACAGTATTCTGGTATTCCTCCACTATCTCTGTAGAGAACTGGTAAACCGCATTGCGCAGCTTCAATATGATGGTTTCCGGATGGTTCATTTATGGATCCAGTTACATAAATATGATGTTCTTTTATTTTGTTAGCAAGTTCTATTCCTGCCAACGGAGCTATTAGTTCTGTGTTTATTAGTTTATAATCTGATGATTCGTTTCCTATGTATGTAAACTCAATCTTATCTTTCCAAACTGAATCTTCAAGAAGTTGGTCTATCTGTTTATATACATCAAATCCTTTGTTATGGTGTGAACTCCAGTGATGGGTAACTAATTTTACTTTTTGCTTTTTATCCCAAATAGAACTTTCATCACTGTTGAATATACTTTTATTTGCTCCAGCTAGAATTACAGATGTTTTCTGTATGTCCATTCCTATATTTAAATATATATTTCTCAACCATGTACTGACAAAGATGATGTGATCTGCAATTTTGCTCGCATTGAGATAAAACTGATTTATGTTTCTTGTATTTTTTCTTTCATCACACTCATTAATTCTTTGAACGACAACAACGTTTGGATTGATAAATTTTTTGTACTGCTTAATATCTTTATGATTAAATGTTGAAGATGATTCACTACGACTTCTTGGATCAGTCAATAATATTAAATCAATATCATTTGATGTTAAGTCATAAACAACTTCATGTCCATTATTTATGAGATAGTTTGAAAGATTAATAGCGAAAAGATTACCCCCACCCCAAGGACCAACCACTATTTTTGAACCAATACTAACTTTCATAAACATTCCTCAACATTTCTTCAAATTTGTTTATGCCGCTAGGAATTGTATATTCAAGACTTTTTTTATAGGCAAACTCAGTGTTTACTTTTGTATTTTCAATTTCATAAGGATTGTAGATTGCCTTATTATGCAAGATTTCACTAGCAACACCTACATCTGTAGATAATATTGGAGTTTTAGAAATTGCGGCTTCCATTATTGCTTGTGGCCCTCCTTCAATTCTTGATGTTACTAAATATAAATCAAGAACGTTATAAAGTTCATTTAATTCTTTTATATTGACCATTTCGAAATAGCTAAAAGGAATACTGCTTTCTTTCAACTTTGAGATAACATACTGCCTATTTTTTCCTGATAGGACTACCTTAAGTTTATTATTTTGTTTATGTATTTTTTTTACTAAGTTTATAAAAATATCTGGACCTTTAATCAACTTTGGAGAAATTAAATCACTTGATTCAGTATCTCTTTGAAATGACCCCACCAAATAATCATCTTTGTGGAGATTAAATTTTTTTCTTAACGAATCCTTATCATCAAGAAATTTAAATACATTTTGATCTACCCAAAAAGGAATGCTAGTTATTTTTTTATCTGTCAGAGTTTGTAGCTGTTGTTGCGTTTTTTTTGAAATAACATGATATTCATTTACAAACTTATCAAGATCATAAAAATCTTTCTTATCAAAGTTGTCAAAATCAAAATGGTAGTGAGAACATATTACCTTCTTTTGTTTTAAAGATTTCTTAGAAAGGTTTTTCCACACCCAGGGAGAAATTATCCACACTAAATCAGATTTTCTTATATTTTTTGTTGAGATATATTTTTTATTTCTATACCAATCTTGTCTCACCCTATCAATAATCCAAGATTCATTTACTTTATTGAGATATACGTTCATAACAATTTATTAATTTTTAATCGAAACTTAATACTACATAACTTAGAATAATGAATGATGATTAATTATTTCATAACTGGGATTACTGGTCAAGATGGAATTTTTCTTACAAAGAAACTTTTACAAAGTAATAAAAACATACATATTTATGGATCAACAAGACAAGTTGAAAATTTAAACTTTTATAAAAAACTATCGAGTATTTGTAGTTTTGATGATTCAAGAATAAGTCTTATTCAAATTGACTTACTAAATAGTAGTTCTGTACATACATTTCTATCAGATATAAAACCAAAACAAATTTATAATTTGACTGGTCCAAGTTCAGTTTATGAATCTTACATTAATCCGCTAAATTCTAGACATCAAATCACAAAGATATTCGAAAATCTTACAAAAAGTCTTGTCAAGTTAAATTACTTCCCAAGATTATTTCAGGCATCATCTTCAGAAATGTTTGGTACCTTAAGTCATGGTAACCTAACGGAAAAAGATGATTTCAAACCCATATCTCCTTATGCAAAAGCCAAATTAGAAAACCATAAAAATGTTTCATCTTTAAGAAATGAGTACGAGTGGGAAATTTATTCAGGGATTTTATTTAATCATGAATCACAATTTAGAAATAATAACTATTTATTAATGAAAATTATCAATACAGCAAGAGAAATAGCTCTAAAAAATCAAAAAAAGATTACTCTTGGCAGCCTAGATTACCAAAGGGACTGGACATATGCAGATGATACAGTTGATGCCATGATAAAAATTATCAACTCTAATACAAAAGAAGATTTTGTGATTGGCTCAGGAAATACCCATTCAATAAATGAAATGGCGAATGTAGTATTTGATTATTTTAATTTAAAATTAGAAAAATATATTCATATTGACTCTAATCTATTGAGAAATAATGACCCAATAGTTGTGGGTTGTTCCCCCATTAAGTTAATCGAAACTACTGGATGGAAAAGTGTAAACAGTTTTGAAAATATGATTCACAAAACTATCGAAGGTCAACTGTAAAATTGACTATCCCTCGCCAATTTAGCATATTTCATTTGTTCGTCTTTTTGTATTGTTGAAATATTATTTTCCATATTTAAAATATAAAGTGGTTCTTTGAGTTTAATTATTTTTTCACCATTATTTAACATTCTGTAGAATAACTCATAATCTTGTGCAAATTTAAAACTTTCGTTGTAGCACTGATATTTTTCCATAAGTGATTTTTCAATCATGAGGGTGCCGTGTATGAATGGGTTTTTATATTTTATTAGAATCTTTGAAGGCAGAAAATTTGATATTCCAGGTATTTTTTTATTAGAATTTTTAACATATGCTCTTGTAGTGCAAATTTTTAGATTTTTAGATTTCATGACATTTAACTGTTTACTTAATCTTTGATGTAAAGAAACATCATCTGCATCTTGCCGGGCTAAAAATTTCCCAGAAGATTTAGATATTAATAAATTCAAGGACTTTGTAAGCCCTATATTTTTACTATTTCTATAAGTTTTAACTCTACTGTCTAGATCTTTGTATTTTTGTATTATATTAAAAGATTCATCTGTTGAAGAATCATCTAATAAAAGTAATTCAATATTTGAATAGTCTTGGTTTAAAATGCTCAAAATTGAATCATCAAGTGAATCTTGAGCATTGAACACCGACATAACAACTGAAATTAAATCACTTTTCAATATTTAAAACCCTATCAAAATTCTTTTTTAATATATCTTTCTGAATTCTGGATTTAAGAAAACTATATGCTTCTAAACCATTTTTATTTACAACTTTATTATTTCTAAGCAGATTAATTTTGTTTTTTAAATCTTCATAATTAAATTGCTGAAAAGATAGTGAATAATCGGTTGGAAAGTACTCCTGTAATCCTCCGAATTTTGGAAAAATTGAGGGTACTCCGTAGCTAGAAGCTTCACATAAAAGTCTTGGCTGTCCTTCAAACATTTTTGTAGCGGTAACTACTGCTAATGAGTTTTTGATAATTATTTGGGTTTCTTCTTGTGATTTTTCTCCTAAAAACTCAATATTAGTATCTTTATATTCAGCTCTAAGAGAATCTAGTAAGCTTCCATCACCCACAATTTTTAATTTGATTTTTTCCATACCTGAAGACGTCCAGGTTCTTAATAATTCACTTAAACCTTTCTCATCTGAAATTCGGCCCGCATAGGTAATATAATTTGATTGATTATAAGACTTGTTAGGTATTTCTAAATCAAAATTTATTGGGTTATAAGAAACCGATATCTTATCTTCGCTAATTCCGAGACTAACTAGATAATTTTTATGAAAGGCATTTAGAACGAATATATGAATTGGGTAGTTTTTTAAAACTTTAATGTATTTGTAACCGTACCTTAATATAGCAAAAGACTTTAGATAAGAATCCGCAAAATATTTATTTAAAATAGAATATGGTTTAAAAGTCCGTCCACACATCTTGCATATGTCACCTCCCTTTAAGTGTCCTTTAGATGTAAGATATCTGGTACATTCATATCTAAAATTATGAATTTTCAAAATAGTTTTAATCTCATTTTGTTTTAATGTTTGAAACAATCCTAGGTTACCTTTAAACCAAGTATTGTTAACGTAAACTAAATCTGGTTTAAATTTATCTAGTTTTTTTTGTAATTTACGATTTGACTCTAAATTGTTAAGGGATAAGAAGTAAAATAAGTCCCTGAATTTAAGTTTTTTTTTGTTCTGAAATTCTAAATAATCGACTTCATAAAATTCTGTAAGAAAATTAATTTCTTCGAGAATATTTATATCCTCACCACCAAGTTCTCTGTATGTTGTATTAATGATTAATATTTTTTTAGTTTTATTTATCACTATTCAACTTTAATTTGTTTTTATAAACTTAATCTAAATAATTTATATTTTTTATATTATTGTTTTTATTCACTAATAAGTCAATGTTGTTGTAAAGATTTGATTGCCTAAATTGAAAATTTTTCCAGTCACCAAAATATGGTCTGCTTAAATTTACAATTCCTGCCAAAGCATCTATCCCTACACCTACATCAATATAAACAGCATTCTTGATATTCTTTAATTCGTGCAATAGGCCAGATTTTACGTGTCCAACACCTACCAAAAAGATTTCTGAAGTTGAGTTTTTTAACTGCTTTTCGACATGTCTTATTGTTTTGTTTAAATTATCACACGCAAATCTTTGAGGTATATCGATGTAATCATTGAATTTTTCAATTCCTAAATAGTCTTGATACTGTTTCTTTTCCATTAATAAATGGATTAATTCTAATTTTCTATCCGCGCCTATAAGTCCAATTTTTTTTGGAGACATTTGAATCAACCATTTATTTGCCAAAAGTCCATAAACATATTCAGAAGCAAAATCAGGCTCTTTATTAAATAACTCGATAAACATTGCTCTGTGCATATTTGTGGATAAAGACATATAAACATTATTTTTTTTAGCTCCCTTAACAAACTTGCTATGGTTAATCATAAAATACGGTTTTTTTAAAGCCCTTATACCCGGCTTAGCGCTACCTCTTTTTTCTTTTTTTAAAAAATAATAATCGCCATCGCCAAATTTGTAGTAAGTTTTGGACTCATAACTTTTAATATCTAATTTAATCATATCTTTAAAGTCTTCTAATTTTTCCTGAAAACAATTACTCATGCTGATGTCTGAATACTCTGAAGATGGATTCAAAAATGAAGTATTTGAAATTTTATATTGTTCTAACATGCCTAAATATTTTCAATTACATGCCAGCTAGTTTTATGTAAAGTCGGATGATCGTTATTCCTAAACCAAGGCTCTGGAACAGTAACTAGGGAAGATTCATCTGAGCGAATAAAAGCAGGCCAAAATGCAAATGAGCTATTCCCAACAATAAAATGTTTATAATTTAACATTTTAGAAAATGTAATTAGAGTTTCATTCACATCATCTTTTCCATCAATATCAGGAACTTCTTTATTTGTATTTTTACCAGCCTGTTGAGCAAAAATATTTTTAGCTATATTAAATACTGATTGATTTTGAACCCACTCTTGATCATCTGTAAAAATATCGAATTTTAAATTTTTGTTTTTTTGCAATAGTAATTTTATACTTTTATCGTAATAAGAAACGTGTAATTCTCTATTATCTTTAATGAAATCACCTCTTCTAACATGTATCATTGCAAGATTATTATCAAGATTAGATTTCCATTCATCTCTAATAGTTTCATTTTTTTTTATAGATGAAATTAGCCAATTTTTATTACTCTCTATATATTTCATATCTTTCCAGTATCCATTTAAAAAAATATTATTTTTAGTTTGATTCAAAATATCGTCAGTATCTTTTGTAAATTTGTAACTAGAAAAGACTCCTTTTAAAAAAGACTTATTGATTGTGTTGCTTGAATTTAATTTTAAAAAGTAGTTGAACTTAACTTTTGAAAATAAATTTTGCTCCTTCAAGTTAAAATAATTTAAAGGCAAGACTAGCTCTCTTGGCGTATCAAGCTTTAATTCTTTAAATAAGTCTGTATTTATTTTTACTTTAAAACCGCACTCTTTTATATAGTTGGCTAAACAAAGCTGAAAAAGCTGGTTTCCAAAACCTCCTTTCATGAATACTGTTGCTTTTTTCATTTTTTCCTATATCTCCGAATATAACATTTATCGTTAAATTATTTCATTCTAAGTATATTAGTTACTGATTATATTCATTAAACTAAATGTATGAAAAGTGCCCTTGTTGTTGGAGCTGGAGGTTTTATTGGCCACCATATGGTCTCGAGACTTAAACGAGAGGGTTACTGGGTAAGAGGGGTCGACCTCAAAAAACCCTCTTTTCTAAAACTAGTGCAGATGAATTTTTTAATCAAGATTTAACATTCGATAGTGTCTACAAAGAGCTTTTATATATTGATGGGGAACCCTTTAACGAAATATACCAATATGCTGCTGATATGGGTGGTGCAGGATATATTTTTTCAGGTGAGAATGATGCAAATGTAATGACCAATTCATGTTTGATTAATTTAAATTTATTAAAAAATCAAACTCTTGTAAACAAGAAGATGAATAAGAATATTACAAAAATCTTTTACTCTAGCTCTGCTTGTATCTATCCAGAACACAATCAAGTTGACCCTTCGAATCCAAATTGTGAAGAATCTACAGCCTATCCTGCAAACCCGGACTCTGAGTATGGTTGGGAGAAACTCTTTTCGGAAAGACTTTTTTTTTCTTATAAAAGAAATTATGATCTTGATGTTAAAGTTGCAAGATTCCACAATATTTTTGGTCCAGAAGGTACTTATGATGGTGGTAAAGAAAAAATTCCCGCAGCAATATGTAGAAAAGTTGCCACTGGAAAAGACGAAATTGAAGTATGGGGTGATGGCTTGCAGACAAGATCTTTCTTGTATATAGATGAATGCATTGAAGCTAGACGTAGACTAATGGATTCAAAATTCTCAGGTCCTGTAAATATCGGCTCAGAGGAAATGGTGAGTATAAATGAATTAGTGAAAATAGTACTAAATAGCTTTAGTCATGATACATTTTTATAAATTTACATGAGTATTATTAAAATATAATGAATTCTCAATTTATTAGTTTAGGTATACCTACATACAATTCCTCAATATATTTAAAGCAATGCTTAGACAGCATTAGAGGTTCAAAAACTATTAATGAAATATTAATTTCAGATGATGGCTCTAAGGAATCTGAATTATTAAAAATAAAAGAAATTGCCTCAATCTATAAATCAAAATACTCATTAAATATAATCTGTTTTGAAAGTACAAAAAATATGGGTGCTTATAAAAATAAGCTTAAATTAATTGAAAACTCTAAGAATGACTACATTTATATTTTAGATTCAGACAATATGGCATCAAAAAATTTAGATAGTGTAGTAAAGAAAATTTTTAAAATAGATAATCCAGAATTTTTGTATCAGCCAAATATAATGTATCAATTTTGGAGACATCATAAGTTTGCAAAATTGATGAGCAGATTTGACAAAAAATATATAGTAAAGTTTTTTAATGAAGATTTTGTATTAGATAAAAGTATTGTACAAAATTTTTTATTGCTCAACTCAGGCGATTACGAATTGAATGAATTTACAGATGATTTGCCTGAAATCAAAAAGACAGCCATTCAAATGGTTGATAAATGGGTTTTTTGGATTCTTAATTGTGGAAATTTTATTGTAAACAAAGATTACATGTTACCTATCGCTGATAAAGGTTTAGAAATTGATAGAAAGCATTTATCTGTAGATGCAATTGTTTTTAGCTATTTATGGTTAGAAAATGGTTTGAAAATCAAAATATTTAGAGAATTTAATCATCATCATAGAAAAAGAGGAGACAGCGTTTCATTTGTAGAATCCGAAAATTCTGTAAATGCAATCAAGTTTTTTATACGTAAAGTTCTAAATTTTTAATTCTTATAAATAATAAAACAATAACCTGTGCCTTCTCTATCAACAATTAATGAAGAGTATTTTGTTTGCAATAAATTAGATACTATAAGCCAAGTTTTTAATGCTGAATGCCCAATATCTTCTATAATCATACATCCCTTTGGTGATAATTTTTTTAATCCGTGTTTGAGTATTAGCAAATTTGATGATTCCAGATGAAGTCCATCATCAATAATTAAATCAAACGTATGATTAAATTTTTCAAACAAATCAACTACGGTATCTTCGTTTGTTTGATCAACATAAAATAATTCAATTGATTCTTCTAATAATTTATTTTGTAATTCAATATCAATATCAGCAGCAACAATATTTGCTTGAGGATAAAGTGATTTAAAAGCTCGAATTGATCCTCCTGAAGTTTCATTTTTACCCATATAAGATAGGTATCTTTTATTTTTTGACCCTATACCTATTTCTAGTATATTTTTTGGATCAGAAACAATTTCTTTAAAAATATGAGCATAAACTTTTTGATACTTGCCTTGTCGAACTTTATCAGATCCATATTTATTAAATGACTGAATAATTTTATGTTCTAAATCTATTTCATAGTTTAAACTTTTTGAGTTAATTATTTTTACTTCGCTAACCATTGTAGAAATATCTGATAAGAGTAGTGGTAAGTTCATAATGTTATACTCGGTCACCTTATCAAACTTTTTACCTTTTCCTCCTACATGAGGAGAGTATTGGGGATATTTATAAGTGGTTTTCATTGAGTAGTTTCTTCTGATAAATTCTCTTAAAATATACCAAGCTCTAAATGGTATACTTTTAAGAAATTTTGTAAACATATAGAAAATTATAGTTGTGAAATATTTATTTTATCAATTTGTAACTTATTTATAAATATCTTTTCTATTAAATATAAGACTATATAACACTCCAAAAAATATCTTAAATTTATTTATACTGTAATTTTTATAAAATATTTCCCTTGGATCTACTTCATTTAATTCTGTTACTTCAAATATTTCTGTAAACTTTTTATAAAAAGAATCATGAACGTACCAATCTTCTTGAAATTTGCCAAGCCTACCAACTCTTGTATAAACATGACTATACCCTTTTTTTCTAAGTTGCTGTCTTGATTCTATTTCATATATATTACCTTCTGTGTAGCATTCTGTTTCAAAAGTAATAACTTTAAATCTGTAATTATCAAACGGAATTCGATTAAGACATTCTAGTGAATACTTAGCAGGTTCAATATCAATTTGCAGATAATCAACCTCATGGGGTATATTAAATTTTTGAAAATCTTCATTAAAGTTTGTTGTTGTAGCATCTTTTAATAAGCAACTATTTTTCCTTACATTATTGTATTTTTCTACAAGATTTTTATTAATATCGTACCCAAGTCCAATCCAGTCAAAAGTTGACTCTAGTAAAAATGTATTATTGATTCTTACCGGATCAGAAGATCCAATTTCTATATAACTTCCATTTTTTTTTCCATTTAAAACAGTTAGAACAAAAAGGTCTTGAAAAAGTTGAGAATAATTTCTTGTAATTTTTTCAGACTGATTAAAAGTATGCCTTAATTCTTTTAGTCCTTTTTTATAAATGTATTCTTTTTTAAGATAATTTGTTTATGCATTACTTATTTTTTTAATCATGAAATAATTTCATTATATTGAGAAATTAAAATAAAAATTCATTATTCTTCAAATATGAATTTCAGTTTTTTAAAAAATAAGACATCTTAATTTAATGTTTAACTATTATTTTACATAATTATAACAAATTTATCTATGGGACAATTTGACTATTCATCTATACCAATCGGCTACTATGACAAAGTTTTATCTGATGGTCTCAAAAGGAAACGCGGTATTCAGTCCGCTTGGCATCATTTAAAATTTAAAAGCGTTAAACAGTCCTTAGGTAACTACTCTAAACACCTCGATGTTGCATGTGGACCGGGTACGTTCATAGGCCGATATCTAGATAATAGATCTGAAGGAATAGATGTTTCGAAATATCAAATTGAGTACGCCAAAAAAAATTACTCAAGCAGAGATGTTAGATTTTTTGTCGGTGATGTTAACAAAAATACTATAGATTTTAAAAATTATGATGTAATAACACTTCTGGAGTTTATTGAACATATTTCTAAGGAAGAGGTAGATAAGTTGCTAGAGACATTATACGGTATGCTTAACCACGATGGAAGGATAATTTTAACAACACCCAATTACATTGGGCTTTGGCCAATACTTGAAAAACTTGTTGGAGTAATTAGCTCAGTTAGTTATAAAGATCAACACATAAATAGATATACAGTTAATAGAATTAAAAAAGAACTCAACTACTCATCGATAACAATTAAAAAATATATAAATTTTGGAATTTTTATGTCATATTTCAATCATGAACTTGGTTTAAAATTTCATGAAATAATCTCAATACTTTTTAAAAACTTTTTTGGTTATTCTCTTTTGATAACAATAAAGAAGACTACCCCTTGAAAGGTAAAAAAATTACAAGTTTTATTGCTTCAAAAATTATTTTAGAATTCATTTTTGATTGACCAAATTTTCTATCATTGAAATGAATTGGGACTTCCTTTATTTTCTTTGTAAATTTTGAAATTTTATATAAAATTTCAACAAGGAATCCATAACCTTCACTTTTTAATTGTTCTAATTCTACTATTTGCAGAATTTCTGCTCTATACACTCTAAATCCACTCGTTAAATCCCTTATGTCTTGTTTTAAATAAAATTTGGAAAATATGTTGGCAATTCTTGAAAGTAAAATTCTACTTAAACCCCAGCCAGAAGTTCTGCCATTTTTTGTATACCTACTTCCAATTACAAGATCATTTTCCTCAGATAATTCAATTAATTTTTCTAGATCTTCTGCAGAATGTGATAAATCAGCATCCATTTGAATGATGTAGTCATACTCATTTTTTAACCCATAAAGAAAACCTTCTATACAAGCAGAAGCATATCCATTTTTACCTTCTCTTCCTATTAAAAAAATAGAGGTGTTAAATTTTTTAAGCTGTTTAATAATATTTTGTGTTTCGTCTGGTGAGTTATCATCCACAAAAATAATATCTGAATCTATCTTTGATAGTGATTCAACTAACTCAACAATATTATCTTCTTCATTGTAAGTTGGAATTACGATTATATTTTTGCTCAAGGTTTCTCTCCAAAAATTAGGGTATATTTAACTTTTATAGTTATATATTATATCAAGAGCTATAAAAATCTTTTTAATTTAACTATCAACTTGTTTATTAAAAATATTAGTTACCAATCTTAAATACTTACTTTCAGTACTTACTATTAAATTTAGACATATAAAAACAGCATACAAATAACAACTAAACTTTATGAAAAACATGCCAAAAGTAAGAATTTCTGAATTAAGAACTGGATTTGGAGACAAAAGTAATACGCTAATAAATACATACTTAGTTCTAAAATCGAAGTTATATAGAAAAAGTAAGAGGACCAATACTATATTCCGATAATCATAATTTGCATACAATGACGTAAATAAAAACCAAGAGATTATAGCAAAAAAATATCTTGAATCGGTGTAAGGGGTTAATAATAACTCATTAAACTTTATTTTTTTATTTTTATAAGTCAGAAAGCTTAAAAACAGAATAATAAAAATAAGTAGAAACAAAACAAATCTAAACCCAAATTGAGAATTAAATAATTGAACCCATAAAAATTGTGAGATAGTTAACAATCCAGATGAGCTGTGGCCTCCACTTGGTCTTGGTTGGCCAGTTAAAAAGTTCATATCAATACTTAAAATATAAAAATTTACAATAACAAAAGAAAGTACGTAAAAAATTATAAAAAATAAATTAGTTCGTTTTTTTTCTGTAAACAACAAACCAAAAAATAATCCAATTGGATGTTGTTTTAATAAGGCGAGAAAAAAGAAGATAAAAAGATTTAACTTAAAATACTTTTTTAAAAAAGTAATTGATATAAAAACTATTAAAAAAAGTAAAAGATCAATATTTACTTGGCTAAGAAGTTGATTTACAGTTGAACTTAAAGAAATTATATTAAACTCTAAATCTGAAATATATTTCCTTTTATTTAATTCGTATAAAAAAAACAGAAAAAATAAATAAAGAAGAACTGTAATAAAAATTACACTTGAATCGTACCCTAAATCTATTTTGAGAATATGAAATAAAGGACCATACCTCCAACCTCCGAATGAACACTCATCGCTCATTGATTGAAATTTATCACCTAATAGAAATTCTTGATTGCTTTGACAAATCAATTGACTGATTGTTATTTTTGCATCTGCAAATGAATATTTTGCGTCAAAAAATGTTCTCTCCCACATTGTGGATTCATAATATAAACCAATAATTATTTTTTGAATGTAAAAAATAAAAGGAGAAATTAATAATATTTTTTTTTCGTAATTTGGTATGGATTTCTCATTTTTGGAGATGAAATTACAAATTAAAATTATGAGGGCAAATATTGTGAAGTACTTATAGTCAATAAATAGAAAATAAAATAGTGAGAAGATATAAATTTTTGACAGTACTTTGTTTTTATTCATAGTTATCTTGTTGTATATATATCAAGCTCATATCTTAGTGTACGTAATTAAAATTAAAATGACACTAATAAAGATAGATCTTCTTATTACATTTTTTAAAATTTCTTTTCAAAACAATCTTGATTATTTTCTATTCTTTAGAATTAGATAGTGGTAAATAAAATTCCAGAAACAAAGGATATTGCTATTGCAGTAGTTGGCAATTTTAAATTTTTATTAAAACATTTAAATTCTTTTCTGATTAACTTAGAAAAAAATGGTAACTACAGCGGAGATGTTATTGTTTTAACAACTAAGTTTTCGCCATCCTGGTTGATAAAAAAGATGGTTAAATATCCAAAAATTAATATAGTTAAGTTACCAAAAATAAGATTTCCAAAATTAACAAGGGCAAGCTTTCTTTCACTCGATACTAATGGTCAGCCCAACAGATTTAAATACAAAAATTTTCAATGGTTTAAGATAAATCTTTTTAATGAAGTAATGAAAGAATGGAAAACTATTCTTTACTTAGATATAAATTTGACAATTCATCATGACATATGTGGAATTTTTAATTTAGAACCATCAAATTGTTTATTAGCTAAAGCAGATGGGTATCCAGAATATAATAAAAAACTATTGTCTCAATTTGATGACTCACATTATCTTTATGAATCTTTAGGAAATAATTACGATTTAGAGGATGTAAATTATTTTCAAACTGGCCTTTTGTATTACGATACTTCAATAATACACAAAAATATGGTTCAAGAGATTATTGATCTTGCAATTAAGTACCCTCTATCTCTAACTAATGAACAAGGAATTATTAATTTACTGTTCCAGAATGATTGTTACAAATATCGACAAATTCCTGAAATTATCGATGGGAGAGTTTTTTACTACTACTGGATGATAAAAGATCAAAAAATAAGTATAACTAAACAAGTAGTTGAAAAATATAAATGATTTTAAAATTATATCTTTTATTTTCGAATTATGATAGTTGATAATGGGAAAAGAATTAGATTTTAAATTTTATATAATAATCTTCAAGAGTTTGATAAGGTTTATATACCTTTTTTAAAAAAAGATATATAACCACTTGAGTTATCGGTATCTTCATCAAGATTCAAGTGAAATTTAAATTCATCAGAGCAATAAAGTATGTCCTCAGTTAATTTTTTATCGTTTTTAAAGTCAGAAAATGCCACAACGGCACCAATAAAATAACCATCTTGCAAAAAAAAGCTTAGATTGTTAAATATATCCTCAATATTAATGAATACAAAATAAAAATTTTTGTAAGATTTAAATGGTTTGAACTTTAAAAAATAACTCTTGTACCCAATCAGATCAAGTGACTTTTTAGCCAGCCTAAACTGTTCATTTATAAGTTTTTTTCTATTTTTTCCTGCTTTTAATAAAGCTACTACTTTTTTTAAGTCTTGTAAAAAAATTGATACGTTAATCATTCTTATATTTACTGATTTTTTTAGAAGTTTAAGATGTTCTTCAAATCCTATATATTCAGACTTGTTGTAGCTGGAAAGTATGGAAACTTTTTCTAGTACTTCTGATGGTAGGAGGTAGCTTTTTATAAATTTGTTCCCAACAGAAACAGTCCTTTCATCATTTCCATATACTGGTAAATTTAATTTATCAATTATATTTGATTGCTCTTCAGATGGAAAGTTTATAAACTCATTTTTCCATCTTTTAAGAAGAGGGTGTGAATAAGGGTGGAATTTTACTACTTTTTTATTGCTAATCAATCCTGCCGATAGTGCAAACGATGAAAATTTACTACATAGAATTATCTCCTCAGCAGCGATAAGGTTAATAAAGTCCTGATAGGTTTGTTCCAGAGATGAAATTTGTGGTAACAAGATTTGGTCAAATTTCATAAGCTTCTTTGAGACATATTGTTTTAATTCTGAGTCTTCTGAAAATAATACAAGTGGAAGCTTTTTTTTACTGGTGGTCAAATATTCTTCTATAAACTTAATACTTCTTTCGACATCTTCTGAAGATTGAAATCCTGGAGGAAGTAGTTCAATATTATCAACAATCCTATCACTACCTCTTACATGAACTCCAATATATTTTTTTTGAACTGCTGGAATATTTAGATTTAAAGTTACATTTTTACTATATTGGATATCTTTTGTTGAAATAAACTCTCTCCAATGTTTTGTACTTTCAAAATTATTAGTTGGCCACTTTTTAACATAATCAATATCAATAATCTCAATATTTCTAGCTGTAAATTTATTTGAGTATTTCCAATTCCCTGTATTATTCCAGTAATATTTAAAATAAATATTATTTTCTACAGCATAGTTTGATAGCAATAGTAGTTCTTCATATCTATTTCCTAGTCCATCAGGTCGACCATAGAAGATTATCTTTTTAAAATTTTTATCCATGGTCTAAAATTGTAACAATAAAATTAAATATTTATCTTCAAAGGTACTACATTATTTCCATAAAAAGAGGACATGTTTAATACATTTTTAGAATAGAGAAAATCTTTATATTATTGCTTTTTCTGCTACTTATGTAATTTTGACACTGTTTTTTTGTTAATAAAATAGTAAATTTGTTGATCGGATTGAAAAAAGAGGTCATAGTATTCAGATTTTTCGCAATCTTGAAGATATAGTTGATTACAAATTAATAAATCAGAATCACCATTTATTATCAGATTCTCTATCTCATTTTCTTTAAGAAGATTTGCCTGAGATAGACCATTAATATACGAGTCCTTTTGGTAATTAGAAGGGTGAACGAGATAATTTTCACTGGGTAAATTAAAGTAATAAAGAATTAATTGGTTGCTGAGTGCAGTTATAGAGTTTATTTTATATGTACTACTTAATAATTTGTAATCTGAGTAAATTGGATAGTTCATTTCAATATTAGAAAAATTAGAAATTATTTTTACATTATCTCGTACCATAAAAGGAATAACATTCAGTGAACACAGCAGCAAAAGAAAGGGGACTGTGTTCATAAATTTATTAGATTTAAGAAACAATAAAGTGAATGATGAAAAGAAAAAATAATATATTAAATAATGCCACCATGGGACAGACACATTGAAAAAACTAATAATCGAGAGAGCTGTGAGTAAAAATACAATCAACCAGTTTGACCCAGGTTTACTTATCGTGAATAATTTTTTAAGAATATCAATAATAAAAAATATAAATATAAATATTGTGATTAATCCCAAAGAAAAATAGTTTTCTAAATATAGATACTCTGTTAAGTGATCTATGAAACTTAAATAACTCTCAGATGTTTTATCGCTGGTGTAGATAATTGGAAAAATAAATAAAGTATACAATAACACATAGAGTAAGTCATTCGCAGCATAAATAACTATGAGTATTACCAGAGGAAACAATGCTCCTATCGTCAAAAGTCCTAACTGCTTGAATCTCTTTTCTTTTATAATTTTATAAATGATCAGAATTGATACACCTGATATTAACAATATGACTGATTGGGTAATAAGGTAGGATATTGAAAAGAACAAACCGGTGTTAAAGTTCTTAAACTTATTTGACAATGGTGACAAAACAGAATTAATTCCTAGTGAAATAAATAATAATGCATATACTTCTGACATACCTGCATGTCCTATTGGATAACTCATATATAGTAAGAAATAAACTGGCGGTATCAGTTTATAGATTTTAGATAAATTGGGTTTTAATTTAGTGGAAAGTAAATACATCGTACATACTAAAAAAGAAAGAGTCAGGTCGTTAAAAATTCTAACAACATAAATTTTCCCTGAAATCGCTGGAATACTATAGAGTAGATAAAATAAAGGACCTTTATTATCAAATTGACGTTCATAAGGTAAATTGCCTCTTAATATATCCTGCCCCATGACGACATAGGTATTTATATCCCAATTAAGTGTCTCTGTATTCAGAGTGTAAAATTGAGTAACCATTGTGGTAAAAAATAATAAAACATATATATATACATTTGGGACGTTGTTAATAAAACTAATTACGTTGAAATTTTCTAAAAAAGTTATTTTTTTTGAACCCAAAATTAAAAATAATAAAATTAAAAATAAAATATACGGAATAAATATCATATTTGTAATCTTATTATTTTTATGCCGATTAATTTAAATAATTTATTTGTGAATGTTTTCATATAGTGTCCATAGGCAGAATCGAACTGCCAACCCCTTGTTTTTCAGATAAGGGCAAACCTTGTGACCTTGTATTAGTTTACCTTATTCTGTTTGAATATACGCTCGTTATGTAGAGGCTCTCTGTCGCAGTTAGCGTAGAATAAAACACTATTCAATAGTGAACGTGTCACTATTTAGTCACTGTTTTTGATGAAGATATTCAACATATTCAAGAGAACTATATGAGATTGTTAGGTCAGATAACAATATCGTACAGAAACTAAGGATATTAATACGCTCTGGTCGGGGTACTTATCATCTAACTTGTGAGCCATAAGGCATCCAAACATAGACCATTTTAGAAAACTGCTGACACATCTTATTTTTAATTCCATAGAAATTTTAATAACTGAATACCGAAATATTTGTGAAGATTAGCTATAGTAACATTGTTTTATGAAAGATAACGTGAACGAGTGGTATAAAGTATTTTCTCAAGATACCTACTATTCAGGTTTTTTCAAATTTGGTATGGTTGGGGTACATAAACTTATGGAAAAGGGTATCCCGAAAGATAAAAAATTTAAAAAAGTTTTAGAATTAGGAGGTTTTTACGGCAATCATCACGAATATTTAAAAAATCATTTTGAAGAATACTATAAAACCGACCTATTGTATGAGAATAAAAAACATGAAATTGTGGATGGTTCAAAAATTTATTATGAATATTTAGATGCCACAAAAGTACAAAAATTAAACCAAAATTTTGATAGGGTTATCTCAACTTGTTTGATTTTACATCTCGAAAATCCAAAAAAAATACTCCAAGATTGGCGAAGTGTTGTAACTTCTGGTGGATATATAACAATATGGGTTCAACTTGAACAATCATTTCTTTTGACATTTATTCAAAAATACTTTTCAAAACCTAAATTTAAAAAATTGGGGTACAATTTTGATGAAATTATTAATACAAATCACATACACTATCCAAGAAGAATTGAATATTTTATCAATGATGTTTTTAAAAACGATTCAATAAAGAAATATATGTATCCCTTTAGATTTTTACCTTGGTTTTTGAACACAACTGCCATTTATCAGATCAAATTGTCCTGAGAATTTATATTATTTTTAATAATTTATTAATGATAAATTCTTGTTTTTTTGAATCTAAATGAATTCCAAGTGGTAGATATAATCCTTTTCGGGCAATATACTCGCTATGTTAATAGGGTTTTATTAACACGGTCTAACCGATTACCTAACCGATTACCTAACCGATTACCTAACCGATTATGATTTTTCATAAAAAGTAATTTCTTTAATTCCTGACAATATTCTTTTTGACTCACTACCTCTTGAAGCGATAACAAAACCTGAATGATTTTCTAGATCTGTTGGCTTATAGTTTGGAAAAAACAATTCAAAATTGTTTAATACAGAAAAATATTCATGGCTCAATTCAATATTATTGTATTTGTCATATTTCCAGTCTGGTATTTGTTCAACCTTAAAATCATCAATTAATACGATCACATCAGTGAAATTTTTTAAGTGATTAAGTTCAAAGTCAAGCGGTACAAATTCTTCCCAGTGAGCATCTAGATAGACAAATATGTTTTCTTTAAAATTATCAAATTTAGTTATTACATCATGAGAGCTTCCTTTGACAATAGTGACATTTTCTTTTTTTGAAAATCTTAACAATGACAATGCATAAAAGCTTGAATTAGACTCAATTGAATAAACTTCAGATTTAAAATTTGAAAAAAAATCTGTAGTGTTCCCAACCCAAGTTCCAGTTTCAATAATTTTTTTTGGTGATTTAGAGATTAAAATTTTGTTAACTATATCAGCTCTTATCTTGTCACCGTTAAAAGGGGTGTTTCGTATGGATTTAAATGAATAATAAAAATCCTCATTTATATCTAAGCTTGAAAAATTTTGGAGAGATCTTTTATTTAATAAAATTTTTCTAAGCCAGTTGTCTTTTCCAAAAACAATTATTTGAAAAACATATATAAGACTAGAAATTTTTTTATACATAAGTGGCCAGAGGCAGAATCGAACTGCCGACCCCTTGTTTTTCAGATAAGGGTAAACCATATGGCCTAACTTTATTATAACTTATTCTACTTCTAGATAAACGATTCTAAGAGAGGCTCTGATGACTGACTTAGGGCAGAATAATGAGGAATGATCCAGACTGATGAGGAATTATTGCGGACAGTTGTTTTTGTGCGTACAATTTTTAACTTTTGCAACTTACTCAACCAATTTAAGGACTATTATTTGGTTATGTGGGAAATACTGTTTGCATTATTTATAATTCCATAGAAATTATTTAATTATTTAATTATTTAATTATTTTGTGATATTCAAAATACACATTTCACATGCTTCTTTGTATTTTGAAAAGCTTTCATTATTTAAATTAAAAAGTTTAAAATCGTTAATTGATTGTTTGTAGTCCATATCGTCTGATAATTTTGTTTCAACTACCAGGGATGGTGATCGGTATTGTGTCTTAGTGTTTAGTGCGTTATATCTAATATCATAATCTAATGTAATTCTTATAAATTCATTTCCAAAGTAAAGCCTTGAATATGTTACTGAAACAATTGGAAACAAAATTTTATAATCTCTATCAAGAATAGAGGACGGTATTGAAAAAATATCTGAATTTGATTTAAATTTTCCATTAGGTGTAACTTCTTTTATTTCTTTCTTATATTCATTAGCATCATTATATTTTCTAATTCTAAATTTTTTTCTTGGAACTACTCCCTCTACTGAATCTGTATAACATTGCAAGTTTCTTGTATCAAAATAAATTGAATTAATTAATCTCTTTGGATAGATTTCTTTATATTTATTATTAATTATTTGATTAACAATTTTATTCTTACTTTTAGGTTCAAATAAATATTTATTTTCAATTCTTAAATTACTCATTAGTTAATTTACCTTCAATCACTCGGTTTTTGTTTATATATATTATTTGAACCACACACTATTTGAGAGATATAAATTTTTGCTGAACTAAATTCTTGTTTTTTTCTGTAGCTGGAAATGCAGAAACTATCATTTGTTGACTTAAAGAAATTAATATCGGCTCTTGAACTGTCTTTCACTGCTACACCGATATTTGAAGATTCTGTTACTAATTTTTCAACATAAATTTTGCTTTTTTCACCAACAGACATTCCTTTGTCTCCACAACTAGACAAATTAGCTTCTAATATTTTGTAGCTTCCATAAGAAAAGTCCGAACAATCATTTCCTATATTGTTTACATTTAGAGTTTCAATTTCTATATCAGAAAAGTCGATATCCAGACCATCAAATTTACTATTATTTATATTTACTTTTTTTAAAACACCTTTACTACTAATAATATTAAGAGAATCCTCACAAGAGGATTTTTTGGATTCAAATTCTAAATTAAAAATTTTGGAATTATAAATTGTAACGCAACCTGTTAAAAAAGTTTTAGAATACTGAGAATTATCATTATTTGAGGTAAATATTATTTTTTCATCAATTAACGTTTGAGAATTGATGAGTATACGAAAATCAATTGAAGGGTTATTTATAATTAGAGTTTTATCAAAATACGATATATCAGCATTACCAATAAATTGAAAAGAATAGCCTAATGAATCTGTCTTTGATGTTTTATAGTTATTTAATTTTGGTGTTGTCTCTTTAAAAAGAGTATCAAAATTTCCAATATAAAAGATTAATTTTTCATTATACAAGAAACTACCACTCAATATCTCTACCAATTCTTCATTAGAAACAACAAAATTGTTACAATTATATAGATCCACTTCACAAACTTTATAACCTTCTTCATCTTCTAGTAGCAACAAATATTGTTCACTTCTTACGCTGTTACTGGAAAAGTATGATTTTAGATTACTGTTCAAATCAGCATGGGTGTTATCTTCATAATTATCTATATTTTTGTATAAAAAATTTATAAATTCTTCACTTTTGAAACCTAGGGACTCAGGCTGAATACCGTTTAATGATAAATTGTCTGAAAATTGTTGATAATTAAAATTATTTATTTTATCAATTAAATTATTTATATTTTCTTGACTTAAGTTTACAATCGGCACCTTATCAAGATGAGCTTTGAGTCCTAATTCGTCTTTTGTAAGGTCCCATTTCTGAGTTTGATAATTGTAAATTAAAAGCTCTGCCGTTCCGTCATAATAAACGGGATACAAAAATTCTGTAAGTGGGTCTATATAATATTTTCTGTCTGAGAAGTTTATACCTCTATGTGCCCTTAAGACTGTCATGATTAGCTGGAATTCTTTTAGATAGTTTGCATTTTCAATTTCTAATGTATCGTAATTTAATAGACAATTTTCACACATTAGATAGTCGTAATTACTGTTATCTACTCCATAAATTAGTAATTTAAACACTTTTTCAATAGAGTGTTTTGCAAGTTCTAAATTATCTTCACTTTTTCGTAACCAAATTTTATTATTTATTTTGGGTGGTAAAATAGTATCGCTTGTGAACCAACCTGTTTCCCCCCACGCTATATTTTCAAAAGCTTCTAAGATTGGACCCTCTTTGAAATTATTTGACTCAACTAAAATCTTGTTAATTTTTTCCTGAAAAATAAATTTTGTTTTTGTACCATTTACATTTACATCTATATAAAAACTTGTCGGAGCTAAATATCCCATTTGCTTCAAAAAAGAAGTAATAAAAATCTCATTATCTAAATACCTGGATTTAGGAAGAAAAAGTTTGAAATCTGTATACCCAAAAATATTCTCATTTAATAACTCAATATCAAGCGAGGTCACAAATGTTTCAAAGTCTATATGGTCGTTAACATCGCCAGATATTCTTACTAGTGCATCAACAACGCAGCTTTCTCCAGATGAAATATCTTTAAAGGTAAAATAAGAGTATTGTTGTTCTTTGAATTGCTCGGGTATTCGATTATTGTCCTGAAGTTCCGCATTTATAACATTTAGATACCACTTTCTTGAATCTGGAATCGTGAGGGCTATGTCATAATTGCTTCTGTTGCTGTAGTCTAGATTATCGAGCAAATTACAAGATGGTGGTATCTCGTCTTCAAAAGTCAATACATAATCAGCATTATTTTGTGGTAGATTACCATGCAGAAGTTCAAATTCTCTAGAAAGATTAATTTGTAAAATTAAAAGAGAAAAAAATAAACTAGTTATAAAAAGAAGAATTAATTTTTTCAATGTTTATATTTTTTGAATTAATTAAATTTTTCTGATATTTAATTAATTCATCTTTACTTCCTGAAATGGTATATTCATAAAAATTATTTGAATAGTTTAAACTTACAAGATTAAAACCTTCATAATTTATTTCTTCTGTAGTTTCAATAGTAAGAAAATTACTATGATCAATAGTATTTGAAAATTCTATAAAATTAAATTTTGGATTCATGTAAATAAAAAATTTAAAAATCCAGCATATTAAATGAACAAAAATAGTTAAGACAATAGATAAAGTTAGCTCTACAGAGGCTGTTATGCCAACGGTTAGAAGAAGAAAATAAACAACCAGTTCAAAGGAATTTTTTACAGGTGTACGAAATCGTATTATAGACAGAGCACCCACCATTCCAAGAGAAAGAGCTATGTTTGATGAAATTGAAGATGTGATAGTGTAACCTATCGGTGCAAGCAATAAAAAATTTAAAATTTGATATTTCGTGTTTACCCACTCAAAGTTCAAAGATTTAAATGGAAGTACAAAAGAAACTGTTAATATTGAAATGATAAACAACTCGACTAAAAGTAATGGAGCGCTTTGCAGAATATTTTCAATCAATGATTCTATTAAATTCATAAAAAACTAGATTAACACAATTGAATTATTGATTTTTAAATTTTATCAAAAGTGTCTAACAATTAATACTTTATATTCATTTATTTAAGATTACAAGTTACAAAATAGGTATAAAAATCTAAGAAAGACCCCCTATGTTTATTGGGTTTTTCAATAGGCGTGGTCACAGTATTGGTCATAGTTTTTATTAGTGTGTTTGTGATAGGGAAAAACCCCAATGATTATAAGTGGCCAGAGGCAGAATCGAACTGCCGACCCCTTGTTTTTCAGACAAGTGCTCTACCGACTGAGCTATCTGGCCGTATGGCGGGGACGACGGGATTCGAACCCGCGACCTCCTGCGTGACAGGCAGGCGTGAACTCCAGACTTCACCACGCCCCCATAATATCTAAATTATAAACGAATAAAAAAGTTCAACACAATGAAATTTAAAACAATACAATAAATATGTGAAGTTAAATAATTTAATAAAATATTCTGTACGATTCGCTTTTTTGCAAGGTATATTAACTTTTACCACGATATATTATTTTGACAATTTTTTGATTAGCAATGATGAATTTAAGCAGATTATTTATTTAAATCTTGTAGAAGATATTCAAAGATTTATGCCTTTCATTAATTCAAATCTTATTTCTATTGATGCAGTTCTAGTAATTTTAGTTTTCATTTTTTTAATTATTCTCTACTCCACTAAGTTCTATACCTATGTAAACGAGCTAACATTCTCAGTAAATAAAAGTTTGATAGACGAATATTTCCAACTCTACTTACTCTGGACCTCATTTATTTTTACTACATTTTATGTCTTAAGATTTCAAAATATTTCAAGATGGTACTTATTTTTATTTTCGTTATTTGTACCACTATTACTTTTAATTTTTCGCAATACTGAATTATTATCTTCATTATTGGGTAGGTCTATTACAAATGAAAGTTTTTTATCAGTAAATTTGAATGATGACTCAAACTTTAGAAATCTTAGAATTATTACTTTTAGAAATAATTTGGGAAATTTGGAACATAATAATTTAGATGATGTCGATACCCTTATCGACAAAATTGATCGAGTTAACAAAGTAGAAAAAATTAATCTAATTGTTTTAAATTTTGAGAATAAAACAAAGATAAAGTCCCGTCTTGAAAAATATTTAATTGAAACTAATAAAAAAGTTTTGATAATTTCAAAAAAACAACCAGTGTTTAAAAATAAGTTTTTATTTCGCCAAGAAACTGTTGATAAGAGTTTTTTTACTTATTTTAATAATGACATCCAGTACGGATCTAAATATATTTTAAAGAGAATTCTAGATATTGCTATCTCTATATTTGGATTAATCCTATTTTCACCGATAATGATTTTTTTAGGAATATACATTCTATTAGTCGATGGTACGCCATTTTATGTAAAACAACGGCGAGTTGGATTACATGGTGAACCTTTTAATATGTTTAAGTTTAGAACTATGAAAAAAAATTCTCATGAACTTCGAGCAACAATGGAAGAACTCAATAAATCAGATGGTCCTTTGTTTAAAATTGACCAGGACCCAAGAATATTAAAAGGTCTCAGCTTTGCTAGAAAATTTAGTATTGATGAATTATTACAGTTTATTAATGTTTTTAAAGGTGATATGTCAATTGTTGGCCCAAGACCGCTATTTGATGATGACACACAGCTTTTTAATACAAAATATATGAGAAGGTTAAATGTACTTCCTGGAATAACCGGGTTGCTTCAAATTAATGAACGTAATACCTCTGAATTTGAAACATGGTATAAATATGACATTGAATATATTGAAAATTGGAGTTTATATTTAGACTTTAAAATTATTCTTAAAACACCTTTTGCTTTATTTAGTAAGAAAATTAAAGGAATCTAAATAAAGTGGGTCGGGTGGGAATCGAACCCACGACCTTGAGCTTAAAAGGCTCCTGCTCTACCAATTGAGCTACCGACCCTGTTGATTATTAAAGAATACTATATAAATAAAAATAATTAATTGTTA
>Ga0222718_10000225_pt1 | contig 59929 bp, 62 predicted proteins | sample C33_27DmetaG_FD_165045 | JGI IMG/M metagenome (GOLD analysis project Ga0222718, IMG submission 165045) | Estuarine water microbial communities from San Francisco Bay, California, United States - C33_27D | ecosystem: Environmental > Aquatic > Marine > Unclassified | place: USA: California... | reverse complement strand
TGAAAATAATTCAAAAATTAGACCGGAACAAATTGTATGCCCTCATATTGAGGGAGGTACTAAAGGAGAATTAAATAATAGCAATTATAAATATTTTCTAAAACTTGCTCATACAAATGAAATTATATAGAGACTATTTGGCATAAGTATTATTAAATTATCTTCCTAATTTTTTAATAATTAAATCTACCTTACTTTCAAAATCATGACCTTTTTTTATAAAAATTATATCAATTTGAATTAAAATATTATCTACTCTATGAAGCTCTACAATATCATAAACCCTATAACCTATATTCTCCATGTAGTTTAGATGCTCATAAAAATTTGGAGCACCAATATTATATTCCCCCATAAATGGGACTTCTAAAATAATTACAGATGCTTTATCTATAATATTTTTACCTCCTTTAAGAATAGGTATTTCAGCGCCTTGACAATCTATTTTTACTAAGTCAAAAAATTCATTATTTGAAAAAGATAAATCTAATGTAGTAGTTTTTCTTTTAATCTCTTTACAATCATCAAAATATCCTGTGTTTTCCTTAAAAAATGAATCTCCAGTATTTCTTTTTTCATACCAAGTAACAATATTTTCTTTTTCATCCAATAATAAATTTTTATAAATTATATTATTATATTTTGTAGTTAGTTTTTCCAATTCAGTATAATTGATCGCCTCAATTAAAGTATATTGCGATTCATTAAAGACTTTTTTCATAACTTCTAAAGTCCATTTTCCCTTATTTGCGCCTATATCCAGTATATGTTGTGGTTCAAACCCAAATGATTTTAACTTTTTAAGTGCTTTAATTATCATAGCATTACCTGTATATTTTTTTTTGTTCAGCCACTAATGGTGGACATCTATAAATATCATAATATTCTTCCTGACAATCTAAACAATAAAAACATTCATTCATATCTATTTCTCCACTATTTTTAATAGCTTGTGTAGGACAAGATTTTTCACATAAATGACAAGGACTTCCACATTCTTTACGTCTTGATAAAATAGTAAATAATCTAAATTTACCTCCAAGAGTTAATGCTGCACCTAATGGACAAATATACCTGCAATAAAACCTACTTATAAAAGCGGATATTATTAATAGTACAACAGCATACATTACGTATGGATAATCTCTAATAAATTTAAGTGTAATTGAAGTTTTAAATGGCTCCACTTCTGTCATAAGTAACGCAATATCTAAATCTATAAATAAGAATGATGTCATAATAAATAATATTATATATTTAATATAAATTAATTTTCTGTGAAATACATCTTTAACCTTTAATTGAATTAATCCAATACCTTTTGCACAAATACTAACTATTTCTTGCAAAGCACCGAAAGGACATAGCCAACCACAAAAAAAACCTCTTCCTAAAATAAAAAAAGAAAACAAGGTTACAATTGATATTACTAAAATTAATGGGTCAAATACGATGACTGAATAATTAAAATTTGAAACAAATAAAAGTTGTAAATAATTAAAAATATTTACTATGGTAAGTTGAGCCCCACTGATAAAACCTACCCATATTAAACAAAATAATAAACATATAAATCTTATGAAAGAGAATGTCTTGCGACGTTTAACTAAAGTATCTTTAAAATATAATATAGAACTACAAATTAAAATAAATAGAACCAAAATAATAATATTAAATTTTTGAGGCAACCAAACATCCAACCAGCTCAGACCAGAAGAATTATTTAAATTTGTATTATTAGGTTTAACTATTAACCTAGATGGTGGAGAATAGGGTATATAATTTAAATCATATTTTTCTTCTTCAGGAGAATTATAATTAACTACCAAAGTACTCTTTTTTGCAGGGTCAAATTTATCTGGATTATCTATAAATAGTAATGAAATTTCATTAAAAAATCTGGGCGAAGAATCTTCTATGTTTCGTGTAAACATAAAATTCTTTCTATCTCTAGTTCTAAAATTAAATTTATTATTACCTTGTATTAAATAGAATCTATCAAAATAAGTTTTTGCAATTCCCCTTTTCTCACAATTTTTTATATTAATAGATGTTTTATAATTTAAACATTTTCTGGGTACTAATAACGAAAAATCACCATTTGTAGCAATAAAAAAACCTTTATCATTTATATCTTGACCACTTCTTAAAAATTTTTTTAAATATTCAGTTTTACCAAAAATATTTTGCCCTATACCTACAGGGTTAGCATAAGCAAAATAAACATCTAAAAATATTTTATTTTCTGAATTTAAATTATTTTTATTTATATCTATATAACTAGTTTTTTTATTTGAAATTGACCCATCAAATAACATTTCATTCCATGTTAAAGGAGCATAATTATTATGATCTAAAGTGACAATTTTATTATTACTTATACCTAAAATTTCTAACACTTTATTGGTCGAAACAATAATAGATTGATGCATTAAAATAGAGGTAATAGTAGCTGAAGAAACACCATCAATATTATGGAGATTATTATTTGCATTTATCGTAAGTTTTGAAATATTTTTATTATTATACTTTAATATAAATTTATATAATATACTTTCATCAATACCCTTACCTTCATACCTTACTTCTCCCTTATCATATAGAAATAAAGGTTCTGAATGAGAAAGCAATTTTGCATTTATAATTTTACCAGTATCAGACAAATATATTAATATTTTAAATTCAGCAGACGAAAAGCCTAATGCATCTGCAAAACTAGATGTAATAAATGTGTATCCCTTCAAAATATTTGATTCATAAACTTTAAAAATATTACTATTATTTTCTAATTTATTTATCTTATCTATTTTTGTATCAAAAGATTGTAATTCACTTAATGCAATAAATTCATCATTTGCAAATGATGTACAATTTATACTTATAAAAAAATACATTAATAAATTTATGATCAATTTCATCTACAACCCCTCCCAAAGATTGTGGAAATATATTTGCTAAATCATAAATTTAAAATTTATAATCTTTAAATTGCTCCCTAAGAGCTAATTTTTGAATTTTTCCTGTTGCTGTATGTGGCAATGAATCAACAAAAACTACATCATCAGGCATCCACCAAGAAGCAATTTTATCTTTTAAAAACTCTAATATTTCTTCCTTACTTACTTCTGTGTTTTCATTTTTTACGATTACTAATAAAGGCCTTTCATCCCATTTAGGGTGAATGACTCCAATAACTCCTGCTTCCATTACGGAAGGATGTCCTACTGCAAAATTTTCAATTTCTATAGAACTAATCCATTCTCCTCCTGATTTAATTACATCTTTAGTTCTATCTGTAATTTGCATATATCCATCTTTATCAATGGTAGCTACATCTCCTGTCATAAACCAATCATCTTTACCATGTGTTTCGCTATTTTCTATATTAAGATAACCAGAACATATCCATGGACCTCTAATCCAGAGATTTCCAAAATCTTTTCCATTATTTGGAAGAGTTATACCATTTTCATCTGTAATTTTTATTTCTACTCCATAAACTGGTCTACCTTGCTTTACTGCTATATCTAATCTTTCAGAAAAACTTTGCCCATGATGCTTTGCTAATGGCCTATTTATTGTTCCTATAGGAGATGTTTCAGTCATGCCCCAACAATGTAAAACTTCCACTCCATATTTTTCATAAAACTTTTCCATCATAAACCTTGGACATGCAGATCCTCCTACTACACAACTTTTTAATGATTCTAATTTTTTACCTGATTGTTCTAAATATTCAAATAGCATTAACCATATTGTAGGTACAGCAGCAGTAAAAGTAACTTGCTCATTTTCAATAAGTTTTTGAACACTTTCTCCATCCAAATGTCTTCCAGGTAAAACAAGTTTTGCTCCAACCATTGTTGTAACATATGGAATTGCCCATGCATTTGCATGAAACATAGGTGCAATTGGCATAATAACATCTCTAGCTGACAAGTTCATTGCATCAGGAGCAGCTGCAGCAAAGGCATGAATTACTGTAGATCTATGGGCGTATAAAACTCCTTTTGGGTTACCAGTTGTTCCAGAAGTATAACATAAGGAGGAAGCTGTTTTTTCATCGAATATAGGCCAATTAAAGTTACCATCCTCATTACTTATTAAGTCTTCATAACAAATTAAATTTTCTATAATATTTGAGTTTGGCATATCATTTTTATCACATAACACTATTATTTTTTGTACAGATGATATTTTGTCCATAAGTTTTTCTATCAAAGGAATAAAATCAGGATCTATAAACAAAAATTTATCTTTTGCATCATTAATTATAAAAACTAATTGTTCTGGAAATAATCTTGGGTTAATTGTGTGACAAATCGAACCTATTCCAGAAATACCAAAGTATAACTCATAATGCCTTAAGTTACTCCAAGCCATAGTTGCTATGGCATCACCTTCTTGAGCACCTAATTTAATTAAACTCTGTGCGATCTTTTTTGATCTTAAATTAACATTATTATAATTAGATCTTGTAATTTTATCTTTAGAATCAGCACTAATTATTTCTGTACTACCATGATATTTAGCTGCATGCTCTAATAATGAAGAAATTAATAATGGTCTATCTGATATTAATCCTTGCATAATTTCAACCCCTTTAAAAAAATAAAAAAATCTTTTGTAATTATTAACTATGAATATAATCTATATATAAAAAATCAAGAGTATTATATGAATTTAAAAATTGCAATAATTGGTTCTGGCCCATCAGCATTTTATACGGCTCAATCTCTTATCAAACAAAATATAGATTATGAAATAGATATAATAGAAAAATTATTTAGCCCTTTTGGTTTAATACGATATGGAGTTGCTCCTGATCATCAAAGTACTAAAAATGTTTCTAGGGTTTTTGATAGAGTATTAAATAATCATAATATAGAGTTTTTTGGTGGTATTGAAGTAAACAAAAATCCTACAATTGACGAAATTATGGAAATTTATGATGCAGTAGTTATTGCTACTGGAATGGCAAAAGACAGAGATTTAGGTATTAATGAAATGAATAAATCTGGATATTTTGGTGCAACAGAGTTTGTAAATTGGTATAATGGTCACCCAGAATTTAGAAATCTAAATCCAAACTTAGATACTGAAACAGCTGTCATAATTGGTAATGGAAATGTAGCTATTGATTGCGCAAGAATTCTAGTCAGAACAATAGAGGAGTTAGAAAATACTGATATATCGTATTATGCACTTAATACATTAAAAAATTCTCATATAAAAAATGTTCATATAATAGGAAGACGCGGACCCTTAGACTCTAAGTTTACCACAGTTGAAATAAGAGAAATGGGAGAATTAATAGATTGTGACTCTATACTATCTAAAGGGACTATAAATAATATAGACGAAAACTTATTGAATGATGACCTTCCTAAACAATATAAAATATTAACATCTTTTGATGAAAAAAAACCTAGTAATTCAAATAAATCTAAAACTGTAGAATTTAATTTTTATTTAAGTCCTACTAAACTTATTGGAGAAAATAAGTTAAGCGGTGTTGAATTTAGAGATAATCTTAACATAATAAATAATTCTATTAAAATTAATGCAGGATTAGTTATAAGCGCTATTGGATACCAAGGAGAATTAATACAAGGGTTAAAATCAGATGCTTCAGGAAAACTAATTCATAATAATAACAAAATAAAAGATAGATTATATGCAACCGGTTGGGTATCTAGAGGACCCACTGGAGTGATTGGTACCAATAAACATGACGGTTCCAATGTAGCAAAGCTAATTGAGAAAGAGATAAAAACAAAAAATAGTTCAGGAAGACAAGGATTAAAAAATATTCTTAATGAAAGAAATATAAGATATATTTCTAAAGAAAACTGGTTTATAATTAATCAATCAGAAATAAATAATGCTAAAAAGGAATCTCCTAGATTAAAATATACATCTAATGATGAAGTTTTTAAATTATTAGATTCTATTTAAGCAAGGAGAAAATTATGGCACTAGATGAAAATTCATTTTCTATATTTTTAGAAACTATTAAAAAATTTGTAAATCAAAAACTTATTCCTAGAGAATCTGAAGTTGAAGAAACTAATAGTATTCCAATAGATATAATTTCAGAAATGAAGCATATTGGATTATTTGGTATTTCTATTCCAACAAAATATGGCGGTTCAAATCTTTCTATGGAACAAGAAGTAAAATTAACATTCGAATTAGGTAAAGCTTCTCCTGCATTTAGGTCAATAGCCGGAACCAATATAGGTATAGGTTCACAAACTATTGTAATGTCAGGGACTGATGAGCAAAAAACTAAATATCTTCCAAAATTTGCTTCAGGGGAAATAATAGGATCATTTGCATTAACAGAACCAGATTCAGGTTCTGATGCTATGTCAATAAAGACTACGGCTAAAAAAAATGGAGAAGGATATATAATTAATGGCACTAAAAGATATATAACTAATGCGCCTATTGCCGGTATTTTTTCAGTTATGGCTAAAACTAAAGATGAAAAATCATCTTCATCAATTTCTTGCTTTTTAGTAGAATCAGACTTACCTGGTATAACAATAGGAAAACCAGATAGTAAAATGGGGCAAAGAGGTGCATTAACATCAGATATAATATTTGATAATTGCTTTGTAAGAAAAGACGCACTCTTAGGAGGAAGAGAAGGAATTGGCTTTACTACAGCAATGAAAGTCCTTGATAAAGGAAGACTTCATATCTCTGGAATATGTGTTGGGTTATCTGAAAGGTTACTAGACGAAGCTTTAAAATTTGCTACTTCTAGAAAACAATTTGGTGAAGAAATATCAAATTTTCAATTAGTTCAAGCTATGATAGCTGACAGTAAAGCAGAAATATTAGCGGCAAAAGGCTTAATAATCAATACTGCAAAAATGAGAGATAAAGAAAAAAATGTCACACTTGAATCTTCATGTGCAAAATTATTTTGTTCAGAAATTTTAGGAAAAATAGCTGATAGAGCTGTTCAAATACATGGAGGTGCGGGATACATGACTGAATATCCAGTTGAGAGACTATATCGTGACGCAAGATTATTCAGAATTTATGAAGGTACAAGTCAAATTCAACAATTAATAATTGCCAGAGAAACTATAAAAAATTTTAAAGCTTAAAATAATTTATCCAATGTATTTATTTTATCTTTTATATTATTAGATAAAGGAGCAGATTTATGAGTATTTTGATCTGAATTCACCCAAACAACCTCCCCTGAAGCTAAACAATTATCCTCTTTACTTGGATGAATCTCTATATAAAATGTTAAACTAGAATTGCCAATTTTTTTTACTTTAAGACAAACATCAATAATCTGATCAAAATATATAGGTGATTTATACTCTACTAAAGTTTTGACGGTATGGAAATCCTCATTTTTATCTTTAACTTCATTTACATAGTCATAATTTATATGACGCAGGTATTCTGTCATTGCCGTGTCAAAAAAAGTTAAGTAGTGTGCGTTAAATACTATTCCCTGAGCATCTACTTCAGAGTAACGAATTCTAAATGAATGAAAAAATTTAAATTGCTCCCTACTCATTATAGTTTCTATATATTTAAAACTGGGATGAGTTAAATGACATTAAAGAAGGAGCAGATATAGCCTCTAACATAGAATTTTTATCTACATCTTTTTGCATAGGCTCCGACACATAAATTTCAGCAAGTTTTAGAGTATTTTTAATTCTAACAATTCTTGCATTTATTGGGTCAATACCATTTAATGTTTTAAGAGCTAACCTTACTGCTTGATCTCCATCTTTCATGGGGATAGGAATTTTTCCTCCCTCTAATTTTGAGCTTGCAACTACATTTGCATATGTTGTTGGAAAGTCAATTTTATCAAATAATTTTTTTGTAATTACATCTGCTGCTGCAAAACCAGTTGCATTTCCCTTTGTTTTATCTGTTAAATCTAATAAAACTATTTTAGACACATCAGGCTTTTCAAAACCTGGTTCATTTTTATTACCAGTAATATTAGGGTCGCATCCTCCTCCGCTTATTTCTTTTCCAATTTCATCTATAACTAAAACATCAATTTGATCAAAACATATTTTTCCCATTAATTTTTTTGCCATAGATTGTAAATTTGCTTCTTTATCAAATAATTGATCAGATGGAATTGCTTCTACAATAGCAGTATGATCATATGCATCTTCGACCAGTCCAACACCAAATAGAAAATTAATTTTTTCTAATAAATGTTTTGCTGCATTAGGTAATGCTGTTCCAAAATCACTCATTGGGTAAGAACCATGAAGCTCGCTTGCACCATTAATTTTACCCATACCAATAGTCATCATTTTAACTATTCCACTTTCTATTGATCCTCTAAAATTAGTATGAGGCTTAATTCTATTAATCAGAATAACGCCATCAGCTTCATATGCAAATTTATCCATATGAACTTTTGTACCGTCCTGTAAAGTAACAGGCACTATTGTTTCCATAGTCGCTCTTACTTCTGCGCCAACTTTCTCTTCAGTTACACCGTATCCAGCCAAAAGAGCAGTTTGATTTTCTACTGTTCCTCCGCCGTGGCTTCCCATAGCAGGAAATATAAATGGAATCGCTCCTAATTCTTTAAGAGAAGCTACTAATGATTTTACAGCTATATCTATATTTGCCACTCCTCGACTTCCAACTCCAATAGCTATAGAGGCACCAGATTTTATAGTTTTAGCAATCTGAGGCCTTAAAATTTCATTTTTAACAGCTAAAGCTACATCTTCTATTTTATGGTCTTCAAAGTTTTGTTTTACTTTGACCATTTTAGGAATTTCAAAATCTAATCCACCCGGAATATTAATTTGTAAATTATCGAACATGCTTTAACTCCAATATTAAAAATCATATAATAAGTAGATACAACTATATCATAAAAAAATATAATTTAAATTTATTCTTGCATAATATATCATAAAGCATGATCATAAATATCCTTATTACTTTAAAAGGTTATATTATATTATGAAAAATATTATAGAATTAGAGACTGGGACAAGGCAATTATTATCCCATATACATGGAAATATAGGAATTATTACATTAAATAGGCCAGAAGCAAAAAATGCTTTATCTGATGAATTAACACCTGCTTTAAGGACACAAATCGCAAATTTTGATAAAGATAAGAGAGTAAATGTACTTATAATTACGGGAGCTGGCGATGCTTTTTGTGCTGGAGGAGATGTTAAATCTATGAATTCTGATTCATCAACAAAAGGGGGATGGAGTAAAAATAAATCAGAGAAAGAGGTGATTAAAAATCTACAAAAAAAACAAATGACTTTAACGCATAATTTATATAATTTTTCTAAACCTACTATTGCTTTACTTCCTGGAGCTGCAGCTGGAGCTGGATTATCAATAGCTTTAGCATGTGACTTTAGATTTGCTAATGAAAATGCTTTTGCAGTTGCCGGTTATATTAAAATTGCATTAACAGGTGATTATGGCATGTCCTGGTTATTACCAAGAATAGTAGGTGTTTCTAAATGCAAAGAGATGATGTTTAGCAACTCTAAAATATTATCAAAAGAGGCTGTTAATATAGGTTTATTTGATAAAGTTATAAAAGAAAAAAATTTGCTAAAATCTTGTTTAGATTATGCCAATATATTAAGTAACTTTTCTCCAATAGCACTAAAGGCAATAAAAAATAATATTCATAGTTCTTACCATTTTAATCTAGAACAATCATTAAATCAGGAAGCTGCAGAATTAATTAAAGCTTCTAAATCAAATGATCATAAAGAAGGTATAAAAGCATTCGTAGAGAAAAGAAAACCTCAATTTACTGGAACTTAAATGACATGGTTTAAAAATACTTTAACCAAAAGTTTAAATATAAAATACCCTATTATACAAGCTCCTATGGCTAGTGCAGCTAGCATAGAATTAGCAGCAGCTGTATCTAACGCAGGAGGATTAGGCTCACTTGGATTAAGTTATTATAAATTTGAAGATATATTATCAGATTATAAAAGCTTATTAAGGAAGACTAATCATAGTATTAATTTGAATTTTTTTACTCATAAAAACCCTAAAAAAAATGATATCCAAGCCAAAAAATATATGAACGAAATGCAAAAATATTTTAGTGAGTACAATATACCTATAATTCCAAATTTAATAAATACAACTGAACCATTTAATAGTGAACATCTTGAACTTCTATTAAAAATGAATCCTAAAGTTGTTAGTTTTCATTTTGGACTGCCAAATTCAAATTATATTAAATCTATTAAACAACAGAAGATACTTATTATCAGCACAGCTACTACAGTTAAGGAAGCAAAAATATTAGAGGATTCTGGAGTTGATGCAATCATTGCACAAGGATTTGAAGCTGGAGGACATAGAGGAACTTTTGCGTCCTCATATAACGAAGGAGAAATAGGATTATTTTCATTGTTACCTCAAATTGTTGATGCCACATCTGTTCCTATAATTGCAGCGGGAGGAATAACTAATGGAAGAGGAATAGCTGCTGCATTAATGTTAGGAGCAAAAGGTGTACAATTAGGAACCGCTTTTTTGTCTTGCCCTGAAGCAACTGTTCATCCTTTATGGAAAAAAGCTTTAAGTGAGTCATCTGAAAAAGAAACAAGAATTACTAAGGCTTTTACAGGCCGTCCTGCCAGGGGAATAGTCAATCGTTTATTAAATGATATGGAAAACAAAAAAGATATAATACCAGATTTTCCAACAGTTGGTTCCGTTGTAAAACCTCTTGCACATGCTGCTGCTAAACAAGGTAAAAATGATTTTTTATCTCTTTGGGCAGGTCAATCCGCACCTATGAATAGAAATGTTACTTCAAAAAAATTAGTAGAACTTTTGATAAAAGAAACATCTTCTATACTTAAATTGTATAAAAACACTTAGATTAATTTTTCAAAAGTATATTTGCCATTTTTTCTTTTAATAATAGAATTCCTTTTAAAGGTCTTATCATTACCTTAAAATTTGTTATTTTATTATTTTGCCAAGAAATAATATCTATACCATTAATGTAAATATCATCTAATGTACATTCAAATTCACATATTGCCTTATTTTCTTGGGTAATTTCGTTTATATATTTAAAAGAACCATTAAAAAGAACTTCAGAAGCTGCTTTTAGATAAATTTTAGTAATTGCACTTCCTTTTTGAGGTGTATGAACTACTGGGGAATAAAAAATTGCATTTTCTGATATTAAGCTCTCTAGTATACTTGTATCTTTTGTTTTTACAAAATTATGCCATCTTTCTATTACCATGTATCACCTTAAAAAAATAAATTATTATTCAAAGTAATTTACATACTATCTATTTTAACTTGACGTAACAAATTTAATATAAGAAATATTGCTCATGAATCAGTTAAAAGAAAATATTAACAAAAGAAGAACTTTTGCTATAATTGCACATCCAGATGCAGGCAAAACAACTTTAACAGAAAAATTATTGCTTTTTGGCGGTGCTATTCAACTTGCTGGTGCAGTAAAAGCCAGAGGTAACCAAAGAAGAGCTACTTCTGATTGGATGAAAGTTGAAAGAGAGCGTGGTATTTCTGTTTCTTCTTCAGTTATGACATTTACATATAAAGAAAAAATATTTAATTTATTAGATACTCCTGGTCACCAAGATTTTTCAGAAGACACCTATAGAGTTTTGACTGCTGTTGACTCGGCTGTCATGGTTTTAGATGGAGCACAAGGAATTGAAACTCAAACTAAAAAGTTATTTGAAGTATGTAGGTTAAGAGATATGCCAATTGCCACTTTTATTAATAAAATGGATAGAGAATCAAAAGACCCTTTTGATTTAATTGATGAAATTGAGCAAACTCTTCAAATAGATGTATGTCCGGTAAGTTGGCCTATAGGAATGGGTAATAGATTTCTAGGTTGTTATGACATTATTAAAGATCAGCTAATTTTAATTAATAAAACAGATAAAAACAAAAAGCCTGAAATCATAGATACTCTAAAAGGTTTGGATGACCCCGATTTAGAAAAAAAAATTCCTTTAGAAGCACTGAAAGAACTACGAGAACAAATAGAAATGGTGAGAGGATTATGCAAACCTTTTGATAAAAATGCATATTTAGAAGGCAACTTAACTCCTATTTATTTTGGAAGTGCTATAAATACATTTGGGGTACAAGAATTATTGAATGGACTATCAGATATAACCCCCTCTCCCAGAATTCAACCTTCGGTCGAAAGAGATGTGATACCAGATGAAAATAAAGTGTCGGGATTTATATTTAAAATACAAGCGAATATGGACCCAAAGCATAGAGATAGAATCGCCTTCATGCGATTATGTTCGGGACACTTTAAAAGAGGCATGAAACTAAAACAAATTCGAACTGATAAAAATATTACTTTGCATAATGCTATACTTTTTTTAGCTCAGGATAGAGAATTAGCTGAAGAAGCTTTTGCTGGAGACATTATAGGCCTTCCTAATCATGGAAATTTGCATATTGGAGACTCGATCACAGAAGGAGAAAATTTAAATTTTACAGGCTTACCTAGCTTTGCACCAGAATTTCTTCAAAAAGTAAGGCCAGAAGACCCAATGCTAACAAAACATTTAGGTAAAGCACTGCAACAACTTGCAGAAGAAGGAGCAGTATCTACGTTTAAAAGACATTTAGGCGGTGACTGGATAGTAGGAGTAATTGGACAATTACAATTTGAAGTTTTAGCTGATCGAATACGAACAGAATATGAAGTACCTGTTATATTTGAAAATAGTAATTTAATAACTGCCCGATGGGTTGTATGTGATGATCTGAATACTCTTAATAATTTTCTTAAAAAAAATACTGATGCAACATGCGATGATCATAAAGAAAACCCAGTTTTTTTAGCAAGAAATAATTGGCATCTAGAACATACTATTGAAGAGTGGCCTGAAATAAAATTTTTAAAAGTTAAAGAACAAAATCATTAATTATCTTTTTAAATTTGCTCTAGTAATAGGAATACCAAATTCATTAAAACATATCTGAGCTAGGTTTTTTATACCGTCTTTAATTACTTTATCAGTAGGATTAGCAAAACATAATCTTATTTTATTCATACCATTTTCTGGTTTACTCACCCACTCAGAACCAGGGTTAAGAACTATACCTTTTTCAGAAGCGACTTTAAATAACTGATCAGTATTAATAATATCTGGAAAAGTTATCCAAATAAATATTCCTCCCTCAGGCTTGGTAAACTCAGCTATAGATCCAAACTCTATTTCTAGGCACTGCATCATTAATTCACATTTTCTTTCTAACTCTTTTACTAATTCATCTACATGTATTTTATAATTGTTTTTACAAAAATCTGCTAAAATCATTTGTTCTATAGCCCCAGAACCTCCATCATTTTTATAAGCTAAAATTTTACTTATAACTTTCCAAGAAGCTATTATGTAACCCACTCTTAATGCAGGAGCTATTGATTTAGAAAAAGAACCACAATATATTACTCTTTCATCATTACAAAAAGAATAGATAGACTTAGGCCTTTCCCTATTCCAAGTTAAATCTGCATAACAATCATCTTCAAAAATAAGAAAATTATATTTTTCAGCTATCTCTAAAATCTTTTTTCTTCTTTCTTCTGGCATAACTGTAGCAGTTGGATTTTGAACCGTTGGTATCGTATATAAAAATTTTGGATAAATATTTTTTGAAATTAACACTTCTAATTTATTTATTAAGTCTTCTGTGCAAATGCCTTGGTCATCTAATTTAATACCTACATGATTTACTTCTAAACTTTCTATTCTTGAAATTGCCCCCCCATATGTAGCTTCTTCAACTAAAATAGTATCACCTTTTTTCAAGAGTAATTTATTAACTAAATCAAGTGCTTGTAATGAACCTGAAGTTAACAAAATATTTTTAGTTTTAATGTTCATACCCGTATAGTCTCTTAAATAAGTAACCAGAAATTCGCGCAAGGCTAAATTACCTTGAGGTCCACTATTATGGCCATAAAGAGCTAGATTTTTTCCCTCTTTTAAAATAACTTTTTCCGCTGAAATTACTAATTCTTCTATAGGAATATTATTTTCAGAATTATGACCTCCAACAAAATTATACTCTGGAAAACCTTTATACTCACTAGATGCTTCAGGCAATCCTTCTGCAAAGAAATTCTCTAATTTAAAATTCATTATAGATTTACTTTATTTATATTATATTTATTAAAAGCAGTAAAAGTAGCTTCTATAGAACCAGGAAGATCAACAGGCTTTGTTGCATTCATAATAACATATGTATCAAAACCAGCAATTGCAGAATCTATCGCACTATAAGCAACACAAAAATCTAATGCTAATCCACATATAAATACTCTTTTTACTCCCATAGCTCTCAGAGTCCCTTCTAGACCAGTAGGAGTGACTTTATCATTTTCCCAGAAGGCAGAATAAGAATCTATCCCTTTTCTAAACCCTTTTCTAATAATTGTATTAGCCTTTAAAGTATTCAAATCTTTATGAAAATCAGCACCTTCAGTTCCCTGAACACAATGTGCGGGCCAGAGTGTTTGCTTACCATATGGCATATCTATCGATGAGAATACATCCTTATTTACATGTTCAGTTACAAAAGAACTATGATCTTTAGGATGCCAATCTTGAGTCAAAACTACATTATTAAATTTATTCTGAATCAAGTTTATATTTTTTATTATTTTATCACCATCTTTAACTCCTAAGCTACCTCCAGGACAAAAATCATTTTGCATGTCTATGATAAGTAAAATGTCACTTGCAGATCCAATATTTAAGTCACTCAAAGACAGATTGCTATTTGAAGCATATAAACTTGAAAAAGAACCTGCTGAGTATGTTAATAATGATGAAAAAAGGGAATATTTTATAAATTTTCTTCGATTTAAAACCATAATAACCTTTCTTAAGAGTTTAAAAATAAAAAACATTATAGCATATTATAATATATTATAATATATTTTAACTATATTGATAACAAATAACATAATTATAAAAATATGATTAATTACTATATGGTAAATTTAATATGAAAAAAATAATGTTATTAGGCTCTGGCGAACTAGGTAAAGAAGTAGTTATAAGTGCACAAAGACTTGGCTGTAAGGTAATTGCTGTTGATAGATATGATAATGCTCCAGGTATGCAAGTTGCAGATAATTATGAAGTTATCAACATGTTGAACCACGATGAACTAATAAGATGCATAAACAAACATAATCCAGATTTGATTGTACCCGAAATTGAAGCAATTAGGACTGAAGCATTATTAGAAATAGAGAAACAAGGTAAAACTGTTATACCTACTGCTAGAGCAGCAAACCTTACTATGAATAGAGATAGAATCAGAGATTTAGCAAAATCTATCGGGTTACCTACAGCTAAATTTCAATATGCTGAAAATATAGAGGATTTTACTAAAGCAGTAGAAGAAATCGGGATTCCATGTGTGGTAAAACCTGTTATGAGTAGTTCTGGAAAAGGACAAAGTACTATTAATGCAGTTTCTGATATTAAAACAGCTTGGAATTATGCATTAGAAGGAGCTAGAGGAGATAGAATAAGAGTTATTATAGAAGAATTTATAAGCTTTGACTATGAAATTACGCTGCTAACTGTAAAACAAAAGAAAGGACCAACCGTATTTTGCCCACCTATAGGTCATTATCAAGAAAGAGGCGATTACCAATACAGTTGGCAACCTCAAGAAATGAGTAAAGAAGCTATTAGTCAAGCACAAGAAATAGCAAAAAAAATTACGGATGAATTAGGTGGAATGGGCATATTTGGTGTCGAATTTTTTGTAAAAGATAATAATGTTATTTTCAGTGAATTAAGTCCTAGGCCTCATGATACTGGAATGGTAACCATGAAAACACAGAGATTAAGTGAGTTTGATTTACATGTTAGAGCATTTCTAGAATTACCAATAACCCAAAATATGATTGATAATAACTTCACTAGAGGAGCTAGCCATGTTGTTCTAGCTGACCAAGAAGGTTCTGTTCATTCATACGAAGGAATTGAAGATGCTTTAAAAGATGATAATATCGATATAAGAATTTTCGGAAAATCAGACGCTAGAAAACATAGAAGAATGGCTGTTGTATTATCACCTTCTCTTGATAAAGCAAAAATAGCAGCAAAAAAAATTAAAGTAATTATAAAATAAAATTTCTAAATTTCTTTATGCAGTCTTTCCTCTAATTGTGTTCTTTGCAACTCCAATTCACTAGGAATAAAATCACCAAACCTATCAAAGTGTTCTTTAACTTCATCTATTTCTTTTAAACCTTCTGTTTTTGGAATTTCTATTAGTGAAGAAAATTTTTCATTATCAAATTCTAGACCACTCCATATAATATCTTCAAAATTTGGGACCAAGCCAAAACTATTGCTTTTTGCTGAAACATCTCCCTTAACTCTATCCACAATCCATTTCAGGATTCGCATATTTTCTCCGAAACCTGGCCATATAAAATTACCTTCACTATCTTTTCTAAACCAATTAACTCTAAATATTTTAGGAGAACTTTTATTATACTTATGGCCTAAATCTAACCAATGACGCCAATGTTGTGCCATATTATAGCCACAAAAAGGTAACATAGCAAAAGGATCTCTTCTTATAGAAGCCTGATTTATAGCAGCAGCTGTAGCTTCTGAGCCCATTGTAGAAGCCATAAAAATTCCGTGATCCCAATTAAATGATTCATAAACTAATGGAAATGTTTTTGATAAACGTCCTCCAAATATAAACGCTTCAATAGTTACTCCTTCTGGGTTTTCCCAATCTTCATCTAATGAAGGACATTGAGAAGAAGGAACAGTAAAACGAGCATTAGGATGTGCTGCTTTACTCTCGCTATTTGGAGTCCAATCATTTCCTTGCCAATCTATAGCATGATTTGGTGGATCACCATCCATACCTTCCCACCAAACATCACCATCATCGGTTAAAGCTACATTAGTGAAAATGCAATTATTTTTTAACATTTCCATAGCATTTGGATTAGTATTATATGAAGTGCCTGGAGCTACTCCAAAAAACCCAGCCTCTGGATTAATCGCTTTAAAATTACCATCTTGATCAGGTTTAATCCAAGCAATATCATCACCGACAGTTTTTACTTTCCAACCTTCAAAACCTTCAGGTGGCATCATCATCGCTAAATTAGTTTTACCACATGCACTTGGGAATGCAGCTCCCACATAAGTCGTTTTACCATTAGGATCTTCTAAACCTAATATCAGCATATGCTCCGCTAACCAACCTTCTTCATTTGCCATTTTTGAGGCTATTCTTAAAGCAAAACATTTTTTTCCTAAAAGAGCATTACCTCCATAACCAGAACCATATGACCAAATTGTTCTTTCTTCTGGAAAATGAACTATATATTTATCCTCAGGGTTAGGTGCGCAAGGCCAACTTATATCTTGTTGATTATTAATTAGTGGCATACCGACGGAATGCATACATTTTATAAAATTATTTTTATCTCCAAGTATATTTAAAACGTCTTTGCCCATTCTAGTCATAATTCTTTGGTTAACTACTACATAAGGACTATCTGAAATTTGTATTCCGATATGAGAAATAGGAGAATTTAAAGGACCCATTGAAAATGGAATTACATACATTGTTCTACCAGTCATACAACCTTTAAATAAGTTGCCTAACTTTTCTTTCATAGGACTAATATCAGACCAATTATTAGTAGGCCCAACATCCTCTTGATTTGAAGTGCATATAAAAGTTCTATCTTCTACTCTCGCAACATCACTTGGGTGAGAGCGGGCTAAAAAAGAATTTGGTCTTTTTTCCTCATTCAATCTAATAAAAGTGCCAGCTTCAACCATCTCCTCACAAAGTCTATCATATTCCTCTTGTGAGCCATCACACCAATAAACATTATTAGGCGCACATAAACTTTCCATTTCTGATACCCAATTTTTCAAAAATAAATTATTAATTTCCATGAATTGAAACTTTCCCTATATGAAATAAAAATTAATTAGAAACATGAATCTAAATAGAAATCAACCATTTATTATTTCTTGTTTATTAACTACAATCAAGAAAGCAAATTATGGGAAAAAGTATTTAACTTTTTTATATCTAAATTATAGTCACAACTTTTTATGCATGGTTGTTCCGAGCACGTTAAACATGAACTTGCGTTATTATTTATAGTTGCATAAGCCAGTAAAGCTTTATTCGGGTTTTTATAGTCTAACGCATACATCTTAGATCGCATAATTTCTGAAATTTGTACGTTATGTGGACAAGAATTTTTGCAAGATGAGCATCCTGGAGGGCAAATATTTGCGTGATTAATTTGATAATATTTTTTTAATAGAGAAAAGTACTTTTGATAACTATATTTTTTATTTGTTGCACTTGTTAATTCGTTAATAAGCTCATTAGATGTCATCGAAATTATTGCTGCATCAGCATATTCTGTATCTAGTGCCCATTTAATAGCTGCCTGTGCATATGTTAAATCGTCGTGTTCATATGGTCTCATATCATTTAATCTTGCTCCTGCTAAAGTTTTCATAGCTATTATACCAACACCCTTAGCTTTTGCTTTATATAACACTTCAGGTAAACGAGGGTTTATAGCTACAAAATGAAATGTATGTCTTAATTTTTCCAAGAATTTTGGATCTTGAGCAAAACTAAATGCAGATAAAACTATATCAACCAAATTATTGTCAATACAATATTCTATGCAATCCGCTAAGTTACTTCCGTGACCTGAAACACCACTATATCTTACTTTACCATCCAATTTTGCTTTTTCTATAAATTCCCACCAATCAGTATTTTCTAATCTAGAAATAGAATTAACAGCATGATTATAATATATGTCAATATAATCTGTATTTAACCTCTTCAAAGAGTCTTCAAGAGATTTCATAAAGTCTTTTTTATTATCATATGTACGAGCTTTAGTTTTAGTCCCAATAACCACTTCGTGTCTAACATTTTTAAGAGCTTTACCAATAGAACTTTCTGAATCACCTCCTACATATGATTCTGCTGTGTCAAAATATCTTACTCCTCTATTAAAGGCATGAGTAACTATTTTTTCGTCAGAAGTACTAGATGAGCCATATCCAATATTTGGAATGACAAGATCAGTATTTCCTAATTTAACCAATTTAGGATTAGAATTTTTTGATTCTGCATTAGCCATTTTAAAATTACCTGGCAATAATGCCCCTAACATAAAAGATCTGCGATTTAAAAACATTTCACTAAACCCAACATTATACTTTCTTATTTCCCAATATATAATTTCTATTTTTAATAAGTACTAGAGTAATAAATAAAAATAAAATTAAGACAAAAACTTTATTAATCATCCAATTAGTATCCCAAATTGTCCAGTTAGGTTCAGCAAAGTAATTATATAACTTATAAATGATAATTATTAATTCTAAAAAACAAATTAATAACCCTATGTAGTAAGTTTTTTGCGATAAATTTAAAATACTCCATCCTAACCAGATATGAGCTAGCCACCAAAAATCCCACATTATATAACTTGATATATTTTCGCCATAATTAAATGAATATAGAATAGGAAATATAAACTTAATGAATAAAGTCCACAAGGCTACAAAAAAAAGCCATGCTGCTATAAAAAAAGGTAATTTATTGTTTAAAGAAAAAATTTTTATTCTTCCTCTTTAGCTTTTTCTATTCTCTTTTTTTTATTTTTTAATCTTTTATACAAAAGAAAAGTACCACCTATAATAGCAGATGAAATTATAGTCTTTCCAATGATTCTTGATATAAACATAATACTCCTTAATTTTAAAATAATAATTGCATAAAATATAAATAATATAAATAATAAATAGAGTTTTATGGGAATATGAATGAAAAAAATTACTGGACGTTCAGCTTTTTTATCTATTTTACAAAGTGAGGGTGTTACTCATTTATTTGGGAATCCAGGAACTACAGAATTGCCTATAATGCACGCATTAAAAGAATATCCAGATATAAAGTACATATTAGGCCTCCAAGAATCAATAGTAGTTGCTATGGCAGACGGTTACTCTAGAGCTACTGGAAATTTATCTGCTTGTAATGTTCATGTGGCCCCTGGTCTTGGTAATGCTATGGGTGCGATATATAATGCAAAGTTTGTCGGCAGCCCAGTAATTATAACTGCAGGACAACAAGAACAAGGACATGGGCTAATGGAACCTATGCTATATGGTCCACTTGTTCAAATGGCCGAACCTCTTGTTAAATGGGCTATAGAAGTCACTAGACTTGAAGATCTCCCAAGAATACTTAGAAGAGCGGCAAAGGTTGCATTAACACCGCCAACTGGTCCTGTATTTATATCATTGCCTGGAGATATTCTTAATACTAAAATTGCATTAGATTTGGGCAAACCTTCTAGAGTTAGATATGATTTTTTGCCAAATACAGAGACACTTAAAGCTATAAGTAAAAGAATATTAAAAGCAAAAAATCCTCTCATTATATCTGGTCATGAAGTGGCTCAAACAAATTCATTTAAGGAGGTTTCAGAATTTTCAGAATTAATAGGATCAGCTGTTTATCAGCAAACAGTTCCCCATGGTTCACATTTTCCATCTGAACACATTACTTATATGGGTACGTTACCTAGAGATCAAAAAGCCTCTAAAAAAATATTAAGCAACTATGACCTACTTATATGTGTTGGAAGTGATGTTTTGAGAATGTCAGTTTGGAGTTCAACTGATCCGCTTCCTGAGAATATGCCAATAATTCATTTAGGATTGAAAGATTGGGAAATAGCCAAAAATTATCATACTGAATTCGGTATTTTAGGAAATGTAAAAACTACTCTTTCTAGTTTAAATAAAGTAATAAAAAGGGATATCACTAAAAAATATTATAAAGGTGTCAGTAATAGATTAAAAAATATACATACTAAAAACTGGACAACTAATAAAAAACATTTAGTTAAAAAAACACTTTTAGATAAAGATAAAAAACCAATCACTCCAAATTGGTTAATGATGGCTATTGCTGAAAATCAAAATGCAAATACTATAGTTGTAGAAGAAGCATTAGTATCTTCAAGACAATTGCTTAACTTTCTGGCATTTAGGAATAATAAAGATTTTTATGGTCTAGCAAGTGGCGGGATTGGTTGGGCGGTTTCTGGCGTAATAGGTATATCACTAGCAAATCCAAATAAAGCAATTATAGCAATAATTGGGGATGGAAGTTCAATGTATGCCATTCAATCTCTATGGACAGCCGCCCATTATAATTTAAATATTGTTTATATAATTGCTAATAATAGTGGCTATAGAATTATAAAAGAAAGATTGGAATCTTTCCATAAAAATACAAATTTTATAGGTATGGATTTTAAAGAGCCACCTATAGATTTTATAAAACTTTCTGAGTCTATGGGAATAGAGTCTACTAGGATAACTGAACCTAATAATCTCTCAAAAAAAATTAAGAAAATAGTTAAAAATAAAGGACCACATCTAATAGATATAAAATTAGAAAATGGCTATGATTAACTAACCATTTGGGGTTATAATTATTTTTCCAGACCGACTATAATTGGATGAATGCTTTACAGCCATTTTTATATCATCTAAATTATAAGTTTTTTCTACTGGAACATATAAACTATTTTTTGATATTAGTTCAGCCAAATAATGATACATTTTGAATATTTCTGCTCTTTCCATCTTTTGCAACCATGGAGATAACCAAAAACCAGTTAATAATAATCTTTTAAATACTGTCTGATATGCAGATATTTCTATGTTTTTTCCTGATAATAAGCCATAATTTAAAATTGTAGATTCATCTGCTAAACAATTACCTAAACGTAAAATTATGTCCCCACCAATTGCATCAATAGCCAACTTTACATCTGCACCATTTGTTAAATCCTTAACCTCTTCAGCTAAATCTTTAGAATCCTGTAATACAATATCAGCTCCTATATTTTTTAATTCTTGAGTTAACTCTTTCCTTCTGACTATGTTAATAGTTTTTATTCCTTTTATTTTTGCTAATCGAATTATAGATTGCCCTACTCCTGAATTTGCGGCATCCTGAATAATCCAATCTCCTGTTTTTAAGTTTACGTATTTATTCAACATTAAATATGCTGTTGCAGGGTTTACTTTAAGCATTGAAAGTTGATTAATATCTATATTACTTGGCAATAAAATTAAATTATCTTGCGTTACTAATTTTTGCTGTACCCAATTTTCTCTATCTAAAGGTAGAACAATATCTCCCTTCTTAAAACCTTGAACAGAGCTACCAACTTTTACAACTTTACCTATACACTCTGCGCCTAATCGCGCTGGTAAATTTGGCTTTACACCATAACCACCTTCTATAGTAAGTAAATCTGCAGGATTAATGGGGCAAGCTAAAACGTCAATTAAAACTTCATTATTATCTGGATCAGGTAAATTTGGAACTTCAATTGATTCTATAACATTTTCTGCTTTCCCTGTAGATGAAAACTGCGCTACTTTCATAGTATATCCTTTGTTAAAATTATATTTATAAACATATTTGATTATTTTTATAACAAATTATAATAAAGTTACATGAATTTATTTTTCAAATTATTAAATCATAATATTTATAAAATCATAGAACTTATTATATTAAGCTCTCTCATACCGTGTCTTGTTTTATTTTTAAAACTTCATAATCTAATTATACCTATCCTTCTCATAATATGTCTTTACTGTATAACGATTTACTGCTTAGAGAATAAGAACCTATTTTTAGAATTAAAAAAAGTATTTAATATAAATTTATATATTTTAATTAAAATAATATTAAGATGGCTCTTTGCTAGCATTATATTATATTTATTAACATTCTATTTCTTTAATGATAAATTATTTATAATCCAAAACAATAAACCAGAAATTTTATGGAAAATAATGTTGCTATACCCTATTTTTTCTGCTCTGCCTCAAGAGTTTATATTTTGTAAATTCTTTTTTTATAGATATAAAAGTCTTTTTAAAAATGATAATAATTTAGTTATTTTCAGTGGTATATTTTTCTCTATTACACATTTATTATTTTTAAATTTTATAGCCCCAATTTTAAGTCTGATTGGGGGATTATTGTTTGCGAATACTTATAAAAAACATAGATCTTTATTACTTGTGTCTTTAGAGCACGGCTTATATGGAAATACTTTATTTTTTATTGGGATAGGCTGGTATTTTTGGGGCGGAAGTGTGAATTATACATTATAAACTTAGATAAATAATATAAAACTAAACTATTTAAAATATGCCATATGAAATGAGTTCCATGTATATTTATCTCACAATAAACTTGATCTATCACTCTAAAAAATATTGAAAAAGCAAATACAATACTACCTATGAATATATATTTTAAGTTCCTAAGTTTTTTTTGAAAAATATAAATACATATTAAGAACATATGAATTAATATAATAATATAAAAACTAGAATCTCCTATTCTTGGAAATTCTGCCTTTAATGCTCTCCCTAAATAAAAATATAATATTGGTGATGTTAGAGACATAGATAAAGAATAAATTATGGACAACTTAATAATTTTTCTAGAAAGAACATATAAAAAAAATAAAATAAAAAATAAAATAAAAACTACATCTACTAATGCTGTGAGCCTAGACGGAAAAGTATGTAATAAAAAACTTCCTACACCTATAAAAAAAATTAATCCTGATAGTATTAAACTATAATCAGCTTTTCTATATTTTTTAAAAATAAAATAAGCAATAAATATAAATGCAATATTAGTAATACTATTTAGTGGTTCTGAAAAAATATGATCTGCAGTTCTTTCACAATAATAGTACATTTTTGCCTACTTTTTTTTTAATTATAGAATTTGATACTTCTATCCACATAAGTATATATTAAATTTTTGCTTAATAAATAGAGAAATATTTTATGAAAATTAAACATATAAATAAAGATAACCAAAGTTGGTCTGTTATATTTGGGCTATGGTTGATCTATTTTTGTTTTGGTTATGCAGTTTCTTCTATAGCTCCAATAGTTCCTTATATTACAAATGACTTAAATATTTCTTATAAAAAAATGGGATTAATATTAGGTGCATGGCAATTCATATATATATTTTTTGCATTACCTGCAGGCTTTATACTAGATAAGTATGGATTAAGAATATCAATTTTTATAGCTGCACTAATTATAACATTGTCTCTAATAAGCAGAGGACTATCTAGTAATTTTTATCAAATGTGGTTAGCTGTTGCTTTGTTTGGGATAGGAGGCCCTTTAATATCAGTCGGGGTTCCTAAAGCATCAAGCCTTTGGAATAGTGAAAAAAATAGATCAATATCAATGGGAATTTTATTTACTGGACCAATGTTTGGAGGAATATTTTCCTTACTGACAATGAATTCTTTAATGATGCCTCTACTAAATAATAATTGGAAATTAGTTTATTTTATATACAGTTTAGCTCCATTAACAGCGGCAATATTATGGCTATTTATTACTAATAAAAAAATACCTTTAAATAAAAAGCTATTTAAAAAATTTAATATATATGAAAGTATTTCTATATTTAAACTGATAATAACAAAAAAAAGATTTGTTAATATATTATTTTTGGGAACAAGCGGAATGCTTCTGGTTCATGGTATTCACGGATGGCTTCCAAAAATTATAAACGCTAAAGGAATAGATTTAACTATATCTAGTTCGCTAGCTACTATTCCAATATTAGTTGGTATAATATCAGCCTTAACTATTCCAAGATTTTCAAATAACTTAACAAGAATAAAAATTTTAAATCTACTATTTATGAATGCAGTATTATCTTTAATATTAATTCAATCATCTACTTATGTAATTTTTATTTTAGGTCTCTTGTTATTAGGCTTATCTACTGGATCACTTATGGTGATTATTTTAAATCATATGTCAGAAACTAAAGATATATCATACAATAATTTAGGGATTTCTGGAGGTCTATTTTTTTCTATAATAGAAATTGGCGGTGTATTAGGGCCTTTTTTTATTGGATTTATATTTGATATTTATAATAATTTTAATATTGCATTAAGTATTTATGCATTAATTATGTTTATGATGTTATTTCCTATATTCATAATTAGAAATGAAAAATAAATGATTATTATAAATATATATCATTAGTTCGGTGTAACGTAAGCTGATAAACCTTTCACATTTTCATTATATGACAATTGTCTATTGCTAGGAGGAAAAGCTCTTTGTCTACAATCTATTCTAGGACAGCTTCTACATGAAACTCCAACAGGCACTATATTTTCAGAAGAATCTAATAAAACTCTTTCTCCATAAATCATTCTATTAGCATCACTTAGTTTACATCCTAGACCTATTGAATAAAAACTTTCAGGTGAGTCAAATCCTCCGCTTCTTTTTTGAAATGCCCTAGCTATACAAAAATACTTTTCTCCATTTGGCATCATAGATACTTGAACTTTTACCCTATCAGGCGTTGTAAAAGCAGAATATATATTTAGTCTTGGACACGCCCCACTATATCTAGAAATAGAAATGCCAGAAGCAGAAAAACGTTTAGAAATATTACCTGCTATATCAACTCTCATCATATGAAAAGGTATTGCTCGTGAGCCTGGTTTATTTAATGTAGTTAGTCTATGACATACTTGTTCAAAACTTACCTGAAATCTATTTTCAAGTACTTCTATATCATATTTTGTAAATTGCGCTTGTTCAAAAAAATTATCATAAGGCAATATTATTGCCCCAGCAAAATAATTAGATAATGCTAATCTTCCTAATTTTCTTACTTCCCCTTCTTCAATATTATTATTATCTAAAATTTCATTAATTTCATCATCAGCTAATAATAAACCCATTTGTTGTGCAACTAAAAATGTTCTGCTTGCTTGAGGTAGTCTATCACTAATAACAAGTGCTTTTGCAACGGGATCATAATATCTAATTGTATCATGTTTAATTTCCGGAGGAATAGTAGCGACACGTATATTATGTACAGATGATAAATACTCAGATAAAGGAACAAATAAATTTATATTTTTAGGCTTATTTAATTTTAAAAGAATTTTATTAGCTTTATCCTCAAGACTAGGAAAATAATTAGAATTTTTTTGTATTAGGTCAGATATTATTTCTGCAGAAATATTATTAGTCATAACTTGATCAGAATATTGATCATTCTCAAGACCTGAAATATCTCTTAACCTAATCTGACTAGTCTTATGAATATCATATAGCCTTAAAACAGCTTTCGCAATTTCAGGCTGACTTGATACTAAATCCTGAATATCATGGTTTTTTAAATTATTATCATCAAATATAACGTCACTAAAAACCTCCATTAAGTTAGATAGTAACCCCGAATCACTCTCATTTCCTATCTCTGATAACTCTATATTAAACTCTTTTGCCAAAGTAAGTAGTATTTTTCCAGTAACATTTCTTCTATTATTTTCTATTAAATTTAAATAAGGAGTAGAAATATCTAAAATATTTGCTAGATCTTTTTGACTAAGCTGCCTTTCTCTACGTAATCTTCTAATAGTTGCACCTAATCTTATATCTTTGTTACTATTTATCATTATACCTCATTATATTTTGTAAATATTTACAAAACTATTATAATTTACACAAAATAAATAACATATTTACAAATAGATTCAACTAAAGTGTTGGTTTTTTGATATTTTTTAAGTAAATAGTTTACAAATTTATTATTAACTATTTAAAAAAGTGGATTAAAATAATGGACGACACAATTTTAGAAGGCTTATCTCCAAGCACAAACACATCTTATGACCCACACAATAATGAAAATATTACTGCTAAAACTAGTGATGATAATGAGTGGGAAGTTCCATCTTGGGCGCACGACCGTTGGGCTAACATAAAAAGAGATTACACCATAAAAGATGTAAAAAAACTTCAAGGTTCTGTCAAAATTAAACATACACTTGCAGAAAATGGATCAAGAAAATTATGGGAATTACTGCATAAAGAGGATTACGTTGCAACTCTCGGAACATACACTGGAAATATGGCTGTTCAACAAGCTAGAGCAGGCTTAAAGGCTATTTACTTGTCTGGTTGGCAAGTTGCAGCTGATGCAAATAGTTCTGGCCAAATGTATCCAGACCAAAGTTTATATCCTGTAAATAGCGTTCCAGATATAGTTAAAAGGATTAATTTAGCTTTTCAAAGAGCAGATCAAGTTCAACACATGGAAAAAATTGAAAACATTGATACTACAGACATAGATTTTTATCTGCCTATTATAGCTGATGCGGAAGCAGGATTTGGTGGACCTTTAAATTGTTTTGAATTAATGAAGTCTATGATAGAATCTGGTGCAGCTGCAGTGCATTTTGAAGATCAATTAGCGTCAGAAAAAAAATGTGGGCATCTAGGTGGTAAAGTTTTAGTTCCTACTGCTACTTTTGAAAGAACACTTAATTCAGCAAGATTAGCTGCAGATGTAATGGGAGTTCCAACATTAATAATGGCAAGAACTGATGCAGAAGCTGCTAGATTAATTACTAGTGATATAGATGAAAGAGATCAAAAATTCTTAACTGGTGAGAGAACTACTGAAGGCTTCTATAGAATGACCGGTGGAATAGACTGTGCTATAGCAAGAGGGATAGCTTACGCTCCCTATGCTGATTTAGTGTGGTGTGAAACTGCTACTCCAGATTTATCAGAAGCGAGAAAATTTGCGGAAGCTCTTAAAAAAGAACACCCAAATCAAATGCTCGCATATAATTGTTCTCCATCTTTTAATTGGAAAAAGCATTTAGATGAGGCTCAAATGAAAGTCTTCCAAAAAGAAATAGCCGCTATGGGTTATAAATTTCAATTTATAACTTTAGCAGGATTCCATAACCTGAACTATTCAACATTTAAACTAGCTGAAGCTTACAAAGAAAATGGCATGGCCGCTTACTCTGAATTACAGCAGAAAGAATTTGGAGCAGAAAAAGATGGCTATTCAGCAACTAAACACCAAAGAGAAGTTGGAGTATCATATTTTGATGCAGTTTCAAACGCTGTAACCAGAGGCCAATCGGCTACTACAGCTATGGACGATTCAACTGAAACTGATCAATTTTAAAAGATCCCCTTGTAGAGAAAATTATATTTCTCTCCATTTATAATTATGAGGGATAAGTAAATTATCCCTCATAATAGCAATTATTAAGAAAAAGAGGCAGACCTAAAAATCCTGGATAATTTTGGTGTACTTTTAGAGTCCAATTTGCAATAAAAACATATAAAATTTGTACATTTACTTTGGGAGATAAAAATGTTTAACGCATTAGTTCTAAATAAATTAGATGATCAAAAAGCTACTGGTAAAATAAAGGAACTTGATATTTCTGACCTACCAGAAGGTGATGTTATTATTCAAATTGATTATTCAACTATTAATTATAAAGATTCTTTAGCAATTACATCTTCTTCTCCTATCATAAAAAACTTTCCTATGGTTCCTGGAATTGACTTTGCTGGAACAGTAGAAGAAAGCTCAAATAATAATTTTAAAACTGGTGATAAGGTAATCCTAAATGGTTTTGGGGTTGGAGAAAAGCATTGGGGAGGCTTATCCCAAAAAGCACGCGTAAACGGTGATTGGTTAGTTCATATGCCAAAAGAATTTACCTCAAAGCAAGCTATGGCTATTGGTACAGCTGGTTATACTGCTATGTTATGTGTCTTAGCTCTAGAGAATAATGGTGTAACGCCAGACAATGGGGAAATATTAGTTACAGGTGCAACAGGAGGTGTTGGAAGTGTAGCTATATCTATATTATCTAAACTTGGTTTTAATGTATGTGCATCCTCGGGAAGAATAGAATATTCTGAATATTTAAAATCACTTGGTGCAGAAAATATAATAGATAGAAATGAGTTAGCAGAAAAAGGACGTCCCTTAAATAAAGAACGTTGGGCCGGAGCTATTGATTCTGTGGGCAGTCATACACTTGCAAATATTTGCGCTTCTATTAAGTATGGTGGGACAGTTGCAGCTTGTGGATTAGCACAAGGATTTGATTTACCCACAACAGTTATGCCATTTATTTTACGTGGAGTTACTCTAGCAGGAGTCGACAGCGTATATTGCCCATTGAAAGATAGGAACATTGTTTGGGAAAGATTAGCTAGTGACTTAAATACGGAACATCTCGAAAATATGATCACTACAATACCTTTAAGTGAAGTCATAGATACGACACATAATATGCTTTCTGGAAAAACATACGGTAGAATAATAGTTGATGTAAATAATTAATATTTATTGATTAATAATAATATTTTGCGCTCTAGTTGAGTCTAAATAATTTACGCTTATTGGTTTCAGTTTAGAGTCTAAATTTACTAACAGAGGATTACCAGTAGGAATTTCTAATTCATTAATTTTTTCATTGGATATGTTAAATAATAATTTACATAAAGCCCTCAAAGAATTTCCATGAGCAGCAATTATTATATTTTTTTCATCTAATATTTTAGGTTTAATATTCTTATCAAAATAAGGAATAACCCTATCATATGTATCTTTTAATGACTCTGTATTTGGAATAAAATTAGTTTTAATATTAGTATATATTTTATCTTTTCTTGGATTAAATTCATTATCTTCCGACAATTCAGGAGGTGCTATATCCCAAGACCTTCTATAGATTTTAATCTGATCATCTCCTAATTTTTCTTTCATTTCTGCTTTATTTAGACCAGTCAAACTTCCATAATGTCTCTCATTAAATTCCCAAGATCTTCTAGTTTCTAAATTAGCTAAATCTAAATTTTTTAAAATAATTTCGAGAGTTCTATTAGCTCTCATTAAAAAAGAAGTGTAAGCAAAATCAATTCTAATATTTTTTTCTAATAATAACTTTCCAGCTTTTTCAGCCTCCATCACACCTTTATCTGATAAATCTACATCATACCAACCAGTAAAGCGATTTTGTAAATTCCATAAACTTTGCCCATGGCGCACTAAAATCAATTCACTCATATCTTTTTCCCAATTATATTTTGTTTCTTAATAAATTTACTTCTTATTAACTTATATAATCTATACTTATATTATAATTATTAATCTAATTAAATTTTCATCTAAATAAAAACTATCAATAAAATTCTTAAAATTATTTTTATGATTATTAGTGACCTTTAAATATAGGCTTTCTTTTTTCAGAAAAAGCTAAACGACCCTCTTCATAATCCTTACTTGAAAAGCAAATACCTTCAAACTCTCTACACTTTTTAATCATGTTTTTATCGAAAGGGTCTGAATCTATAGCTAACTTTGCTGAAGCTATTGTTAAAGGTGCATTATTATTTATTGAATTTATAACTTTTGTAATATCACTATCAAAATTATCATTGCTAAAGATTTCTTCAATGATACCAATTTGTAAAGCTTCACTAGATGAGAATTGCCTTGCAGTAAAGAATATATATTTAGCTTTAGCTGGGCCAATTATATCTCTTAATTTCTTAATTCCAAGATAATCATAGGCAAGTCCTAATTTAGCAGCTGGAATTGCAAAAGTACTTTTTTCAGAAGCTAATCTTATATCGCAAGATAAAGCTGTAGCTAATCCGCCACCAATACAATAACCATCAATTACAGCTATAGTGGGTTTAGTAAAATTTTGTATTTTATCAAGAGTAGTTTTTGAAATGTTATCATATTCTAATACAGCTTTTTCACGAGATCTATTATCATTAAATTCTGAAATATCAGCTCCTGCAGAAAAAGATTTATTTCCTTTCCCTCTAACTACCATACATCTTAAATTTTTATAATTACAAAATTTGTCTAGAGCTTGACCAATTTTTTTCCACATCTTTAAAGATATAGCATTTAATCTATCAGGATTATCTAGAAAAATATAGCCTATATTATCTTTTACATAAGAGTCAATTCCACCTGCAATAAGATTATTACTCATATAATATTCTCCATTTTAAAATTTTTTATTTCTTTATCATTAAAACCTAAATCAGTTAAAATTTCTTTCGTATGCTCCCCTTTTTCAGGTGCAGCTTTTTTTAATTTACTTGGAGTTCTACTTAATTTCATAGCTTGTCCTACTAATTTAATTTCTCCTAATTTTGGATGAACAACAGACTCCACAATTTTCGAATAATTTATTTGAGGATCATTAAAAACTTCTTCTATATTATTTATTGGTCCACATGGAATACTTGCTTCATTTAATTTTTTTATCCATTCCTCTTTAGTGCACTTCGATAAGGCATCATTAATTATAGTAGTTAATTTATTTCTATTTTTAGTCCTTGCAGTATCATCTTCAAAATCTTTATCATCAAGAGCTTCCCTTATATCTAAGGCATTACATAACCTTCTCCACATTGCCTCACCAGTTGAGGCAATATTTATGTATCCATTAGAAGTTTGATATGTACCCATTGGTGTCATAGTAGGATGGTCGTTGCCTGTTTGTCCTGCAATTTCATTTGAAATCAAGTATCTTGCAGCTTGAAAGTCTAACATAGCTACTTGTGATTCTAACAATGATGCACTAACGCATTGCCCATATCCTGATTTTTGTCTTTCATATAAAGCAGTTAATATTCCTAAAGCACAATGTAAACCTGCACTTAAATCAGCAACTGGAATTCCTACCCTAAGTGGCCCCTTACCTTGATGACCTGTTACCGACATTAAGCCACCCATACCCTGGGCTACTTGATCAAAACCTGGAAGATTAGAGTATGGTCCATTCTGCCCAAAGCCTGAAATGCTTGCATAAATAAGGCGAGGGTTTATTTTTTTTAAACTTTCATAATCTATGCTCAATCGTTTCTTCACATTAGGTCTATAATTTTCAACTAAAATATCGGCATTTTTAACCAATTTCTTAAATATCATAAGTCCATCTTTAGTTTTTAAATTAAGTGTTATACTTCTCTTATTTCTATGTAAATTTTGAAAATCAGAACCATGCCTGTGAGCACCCAAATCTTCTGAACCATCAATTGCAGTTGGGGTCTCAATTTTTATGACATCGGCTCCCCAATCAGCAAATTGTCTTACAGCTGAGGGGCCAGATCTCACTCTTGTTAGATCTATTAATTTAAGTCCTTGTAATGCTTCACTCATATCTATATACATACTTTCATATCAATTTTATATTCGTACATTATTATACTATAACAAAAATTTATAAGGTATATTAATTTGGAACATTTACTAGAAATTTGGCTTTATAATGAGAATGCACATCTAAAAGGTCTTGCATTTGGTTTTGTGCACTCTTCTATAATGCTTTTAGGTTATTATACTGGTTGGAGTATTAATAGGTTTTTTAAAATCATTACAAATGGATATATAGCCGGAATTATTGGCGCTGCATTATCACATATAATAGCAGATATAATAGCTTCACTAGTTGACCCTCACTTGCGGTCAGCAGTCTTAGGAATTGCACTTGGAGGAATTATTCCTCTCCTTACTATCCCTTTATTAGAAAAATGGATTACCAAAAGTAAGCACCATATAGTTATTGGTGACCATGAAGATATAGAAAAAGATAAAAAACTAAAACATAAATAATATTTCTTATGCTCTTGTAAATATTTACATTATTTACCATATATTTATTAGATGATGCCAATATGGGTCGTCTTTAGTTATCTAGATCTTACTATTCTAGATTTATTTATTAACAGAAAGTGCCTATGATAGGGCTTTCGAATTAAGTCGCTCAAAGGAGGGCAAAAACATGAATACTTTTGATTTAAGACCGTTTTATCGTCATTCTATCGGATTTGACCATTTAGAAAATATTTTTGATAGTATGATAAAGATGAATGAGGTAACAGATAATTACCCACCATATAATATTCATTCAAACGGCAAAGATAATTATACTATAGAGTTAGCTGTAGCTGGGTTTGATGAAAAGAACCTTTCTATAAGTCTAGAAAATGGTGTTTTAACCATAATAGGCAATAAAGATGAAGAAAATTCACAATATGTTCATCGTGGTATTGCTAATCGCCCATTTAAAAGAACTTTTAGGCTTGCTGAATACGTAGAAGTAATTGGAGCAGGCATGCAAAATGGGATTTTACAAGTTCACTTAGAGCGAAAGCTTCCAGAAGAACTTAAACCTAAAAATATAGAAATTAAAACAGGAAACGCTTTTAAAAAATTTCTTGATAGTGCTTCAAAGACAATAGAAGGACATATTTCTAAATAATCTTATATATGGGAGGTAACACAGTTGCCTCCCAAATTATTTTATTAGTTAAATTTATTAAATTTCACTTGATTCGAATCAGTTTAAAAAAAAATATATTCCATTTATTAATCATATTCTGCCTAATAATGTATCATTAGTTATTTTATAAAGCTATGCATAAGATTTTTTCATCATTTTTTGATTAATAATTAATCATCTTTTATTACTTGACGATTAATTATTAATCAATATATAAATATAACATCGTTCATCTCTAAATTATAGAGACGGAAGTAGACTTAATAAAGTCGAAGGAACGCATGCAAAAGTTACTATTAATTTTTTAATTAATAGAGAGAGAACTGAAGGATAGCGAATTCGTTCAACCTAGAGATAGGTCGGAAGTAGGTTTACAACCGAAGGAACGCGCCAACCAATGGTATACCCTCATTACTTAGCATGAAATTACAGTAAACAGGCTTTTCTGTTTACTTAACAATTTTATGGAGGTTTACATGAAAAAACTATACTTAATCACATTTTTGTTAACATCACTTTATGCTTTTAACGCTTCAGCTGGTCCAACTGGTAAAAAATCATTTGACCCATTAATTAATAGCTACCTAACAGCCGTAGAGCTATCCAAAGATGGAAACATAAATGCTATCAAAAATAGAGAAGTAATATTTAGCTTCTTAAATAAAGAGCAACGTTTCATTGTTCAAAATATATATATGAATGAAGAGGAAATAGATTATGCAACAATCCTCCCTAATAAAATAGTCAAAATTAATTTTACAGAAAGGAAACATAATAAATATCCAGACTTAGAATCTATTAAGACCAATAAATTTATATTTTTCTAATTCCACCTAACATATCTAATCTCCTCCCAAGAATGATGTGTTAAACTCCCATAACGCCATAACATTAAGTTATGGCGTTACCTTTTTAAACCTTTGAAAGAAAAAAAAATGACAGAATTTTTAATTATCAACCTAAAAACAATAATTTATGGATTTTTATGTGCTCTACTTTTATATCTTTATTCAAATAAAAAGTTAAAGTTTATTTCATGCTGGGCTGGGCTAACTTTATCTGCATGGTCATTTTTACATATAATGTGATTACAGTTTGGTTGGATTAGGCATATCCTTATATATTTTTTTAGGATCAAATGCTTTTTCACTTTCAACAAATTTTAGAGGTTTATCTAAGTTTTTTTTCCCAATTGGAACTTCTCTGTAAAAACAACTTCTATAACCAACGTGACAAGATGCTTCACTTCCTCCAAGATCAGGTTCAGTTAATGAAACTTCAATAACCAAGCTATCTTGATCGTCATCTATCAACATACGTTCAATTTTTTGAAACATTCCTGATGTTTCACCCTTTTTCCATAAACTTTCCCTAGATCTAGACCAATAATGAGCTAAACCTGAAGACATTGTTAATTCCATAGCTTCCTTATTCATGTATGCAAACATAAGAACTTCTTTTGTTATTGCATGAACAGTAATACAGGGAATAACTCCTTTATCATCAAATTTAGGAGCCAGTTCTAATCCCTCTTCTACTTGTTCTATTGAAATTCTTTTTTTAAAGCTCATTATTTAAACCTATATAATTAATTTTTACTATTTAATTCCATGATACTTACATAAAATTTACAAAAATTAAAAGAAATAATCTTTGAAAATTACTACTACTAAGTATATATAGTACTATACAATATGTAATATTTTATTTCATAAAAACTACGGAGCAATAATGACTAAGGATAAAATTATAAATAAACCAATTTCTAAACCTTCCAGAGAAGAAGCAATGGATGCTGTGAAAACTATGATTGCATGGGCTGGAGATAACCCAAATAGAGAAGGACTATTAGAAACACCTAAAAGAGTTATTAAAGCTTATGAAGAATTTTTTGCAGGGTATGACATGGACCCTGATGAGATTTTAAATAAAACTTTTGAAGAAGTTGCAGGTTATGATGAAATGATAATTATTAAAGACATAAGGTTAGAGTCTCATTGCGAACACCATATGGTTCCAATATTAGGTAAAGCTCATTTAGCCTATATTCCAAATAATAGAGTGGTAGGAATAAGTAAGCTAGCAAGAGTTGTTGATGTATATGGTAAAAGGCTTCAAACTCAAGAAACTATGACTGCTCAAATAGCTGAAAGCATTAATAGAGTTCTTAAACCTAAAGGTGTAGGAGTTGTTGTAGATGCAGGACACCAGTGCATGACTACCCGAGGTATTCATAAGACAAATGCAACCACTATTACTAGCCAAATGCTTGGGGTTTTCAGAAGTGACTACAGAACTAGATCTGAATTTATGAATTTAATAAATAATTAACTTTTTATTTATTATTAATGATGGGGAATGTTATGGGTAATAAAATTATTACACCTTCAGTTCCAATAATATTAGCATCAGCATCAACTATTCGTCATAAAATTTTAAAAAAGACAGGTATAGAGTTTTCTGTAATTATTTCTAATATCAATGAAAATGAACTTAAAAATAAATTAGTTAATATGAGTATAAAAGATGTAGCCGTGACTCTAGCTTCAGAAAAAGCTTACGATGTAAGTAAAAATAACCCTAATAGTTACGTAATAGGTGCTGATCAAATTTGTAACTTAAATGAAAAGGTATTTAGTAAGCCTAACAATATGTCTAATGCAATTAAACAACTTCAAGAGCTATCTGGTAAGACGCATAAACAAACAAGTGGAATATGTTTATATTATAATGGTAGAAAAATTTGGTCAGATACGGAAGAAGCAGAATTAACAATGTATAAACTTAGAGAGAAAGAGATAATTAAGTATTTAGAAATTGATAAACCATTTAATAGTTGTGGTTCATATAAATATGAATCATTTGGTATGCATCTATTTTCAAAAGTAATAGGTAGCAATGAAACTATCCAAGGACTTCCTTTGACAGGGCTACTAGAACAAATGAGAAAAGAGAATATTTATTCAATAGAAAACATCAAAGATAATAGTTAAATGAGCAAATTTAAAATACATAATACTTTAGGACATAAAAAGGAAGTTTTTATACCTATTGATGAAAACCATATAAGAATTTATGCTTGTGGACCTACAGTTTATAATTATGCTCATATTGGAAATGCAAGAATGGCAGTTGTATGCGATTTATTAGTACGATTTATGAAATCTATCTATCCCAAAGTTACATATGTCTCAAATATTACTGACATTGATGATAAAATAATTAGTACTGCATTAGAATCTAATATGCCAATAAAAGAATTAACCTCTAAATATGAAAAAATCTATAACCAAAATATGAGTGAATTACATGTTTTGAAACCTGATATTCAACCAAGAGCAACTGAACATATTAATGAGATGATAGAATTAATTGACAAATTAATAATAAAAAATAATGCCTATATTTCTAAAAATCATGTATTGTTTGATGTGACCTCATATAAAAATTATGGCCTATTATCCGGAAGAAATAAAGAAGATCAAATAGCTGGAAGTAGAGTTAAAGTTGCTGATTATAAAAAAAACTCGGGTGATTTTATTTTATGGAAACCTAGTACCGATGATCAACCCGGCTGGGAATCTCCATGGGGAAGAGGACGACCTGGCTGGCATATAGAATGTTCAGCAATGTCTGAAAAAACTCTTTCATTGCCTTTTGATATTCATGGTGGAGGATTAGATTTAACTTTTCCACATCATGAGAATGAAATTGCACAAAGTTGTGCAGCCCATAGTTTTAAAGAACCAGAAGAATATGCAAAATATTGGATACATAATGGATTTGTTACTATGGATGGAGAAAAAATGTCTAAATCTCTTGGTAACATATTTTTAGTAGATGATTTACTTAAAGAATACCCTGGTGAAACTTTAAGACTTGCTCTAGTTTCTACACACTACCGTCAACCTTTAAATTGGAGTTCAAAAATTATAGATCAAGCGCAAAAAAACCTTGATAGAATTTATAGAATTTTAAAACAAGTAGAAAATATTCCTGTAGATAAAAGTATTCCAGCTTCAGAAACTATAATAGAGTCTTTATCTGATGACTTAAATTCATCTAAAGCTTTATTTGAAATCAACTTGATTGCAGACAAACTCTCAAAGTGTGCGCCTTCAGAAAAACAATTTTTAAAATCAAAACTTATATCTTCTGGAAATATACTTGGAATATTACAAGATAATCCTAGCTCTTGGCTAAAGTATGGGGCTAATAATGATAATATTGATAGTAAAATGATTGAAGAATTGATAGAAAAAAGAAATATAGCTAGAAAAGAAAAAAAATTTAGTGATGCAGATAATATTAGAGATAAGTTAAATAATATGGGAATAGAAATAGAAGATAAGAGCGAAGGTACAATTTGGCGCAGTAAAAATTAATTTATAAAAATATATGAGTAAAATGAATAATAAAAATAATATAACTATTACATTTCCTGATGGTAATAAACGAGATTATGAAAAAGGTGTTACGGGTTTTCATATTGCAGAGAGTATAGCGAAATCTCTAGCTAAAGAAGCTATAGCCATAAATATGAATGGAATCCAAAAAGACCTGTGTGATAAAATAAATTCTGACAGTAATATTTCTATTATAACTATTAATTCAGATGAAGGATTAGAAATAATGAGGCATACTTTAACTGCTCAAGTATTAGCTAGAGCAGTTAAAAATTTATATCCAAAGTCTAAATTAGCTATTGGCCCTACAATAGATAATGGGTTTTATTATGATGTATATTTTGAAAAACCTATTTCTTCAGAAGATTTACCTAAAATAGAAAAAGAGATGAAAAAAATTATATCAAATGGCAGTGCTATAAAAAAGTCTATTTATGATAAAAAGGATGTTATGAAGTTATTTGATATTAGAGAAGAAAAATATAAAATTGATATAATTAATAATTCAAATCAAGAAGATGATTTTCAGATATATTCTCAAGAAGGATCAGATTTTATAGATTTATGTTACGGTCCACATTTACCAAATTTAAAACATATAGGTGCTTTTAAATTAACTAAATTAGCAGGCGCTTATTGGAGAGGCGATTCTAATAACGAGATGTTACAAAGAATCTATGGAACTGCTTGGAAAAATAATAAAGATCTAGAAGTTCATTTAGATATGTTAAAAGAGGCTGAAAAAAGAGATCACCGAAAGTTAGGCAGAGAAATGGATTTATTCCATTTTCAGGAAGAATCTCCCGGTTCAGTTTTTTGGCATAGTAAAGGTTGGATGCTTTATCAAACTTTAATAAATTATATGAAGAAAAGACAGGATGCTGCGGGATACCAAGAAATAAATACCCCCGATATAATGGATCGATCTTTATGGGAAAAATCAGGACATTGGGAAAAATTTGGGGATAGCATGTTTACTACAGAAGCAAAAGAAGATAAAATTTATGCTCTTAAACCAATGAGTTGCCCTGGAGCAGTTCAAGTATATAAACAAGGAATAAAAAGTTATAGAGATTTACCTCTGAGATTATCTGAATTTGGAAAAGTGCATAGATACGAACCTTCAGGAGCTCTTCATGGCTTGATGAGAGTAAGAGGCTTTACACAGGATGATGCCCATATATTTTGTACTGAAGATCAAATTACTGAAGAATGTAAAAATGTTTGTAACTTAATATTAAGTATTTATAAAGATTTTGGTTTTGAAGATATACATATAAAATTTTCTGACAGACCTGAGAAGAGAGTTGGCAATGATGATATATGGGATAGATCTGAAGAAGCACTTAAAGTTGCAATTGAAGCTTCTGGCTTATCATATACTTATAATCCAGGTGAAGGAGCGTTTTACGGACCTAAAATAGAATTTGTATTAAGAGATGCAATAGGAAGAGACTGGCAATGTGGAACACTCCAAGTTGATTTAAATTTACCTGAAAGATTATCTGCCAATTTTATTGCTGAAGATGGTCAAAAATATGCTCCAGTTATGTTACACAGAGCATTATTTGGTTCAATTGAGCGTTTTATTGGCATTCTAATAGAAAATTACTCAGGTCGATTACCATTATGGCTTGCGCCAACTCAAGTAGTTATTACTACTATTACATCTGATACTAATGATTATGCTCAGAAAGTTTTTGATATTTTTAAAAAACATAACATTAGAGTTGAAATTGATATTAGAAATGAAAAAATAGGCTATAAGATTAGAGAGCATAGTAATGCTAAAATTCCTGCGCTTATAATTATTGGAAAGCAAGAAGCTGAAAAAGAAGAACTATCTATCAGAAGGCTAGGCTCTACAGATACTGAAACTAATAGTATAGAAAATATACTTGAGAGTTTAAAATTAGAATCTAGTTCTCCGCATTAACACTATGATAAAAAAAATATTTATTGTTACTATCAAATTATACCAGTACACAATATCTCCAATTTTAGGACAACATTGTAGATTTAACCCTTCCTGTTCAAATTATGCCATAGAGTCAATCTCTAAACATAATTTAATCAAAGCTTTATATATATCTACTAAAAGAATATTACGTTGTCATCCATGGGGTAAATCTGGTGATGACCCAGTACCAGATTAGTATATTAGAGAAAAGATAATAGATATGACACCTATCACTATTATCCAGCTGCCATATATTTTAGAGCCTACCATAATATATTTTTTGTTTAATAATTTTGAAAAATACACCAAAAAACCTACAAGAGTAGTAATAGCTAAAATATTTCCGCCTGGATAACTTATTAAACTTTTTAAAGAAAATATTTCAATATCTTTTAAGCCAATATGTAGTGAAATCATAAAAGAAAATATTATAGTTATTATATATTTTAATATTGGTTTATTTGGCAAAAACCACAACATAAACCCAATGAAAATATTTAAAAAATATAAAATAGTTTGCGGAAAACGATCAAAACCAAAAATTAGATCAATATTGTAATGGAATATTAGCTCTAAGATTAGATTAAATAAAACTTGAGTTATAAAAAATATTAAAAGGAATGTATTTATTATCAAAAATAATGATTTATTTTTACTTTCAAATAATAATAATGAAAAACCTAAAATACTTAATAATAGATAATAGTTACTAAAAATATGATAGGAACCTGATAAGAATAATCCATAATTACTAACTGAAGTAAATATTAATTCTTTAACAATAAAAATTAATATAAATATACAAAAGGTAAAAATTAGTAGATTTGTATTTTTTTTTACCATCAAATTTATAAACTTATAAGGAGAAAAACACCTATTACCGAAATCAGTATTCCTAATAGCTTAGAAATTATTCCATGATAGATATTAATTAAAGTATAGCCTAATAATACTCCTATAACATGAATTAATCCTGTGGATATAACAAAACCTATTATAAAACTTGCAGGATCAATTGCTTTTGGTATTTCACTACCATGAGCATAGCCATGAAAAATAGCAATAAAAGAAATTATCATAAGAGCTATAATTTCTTTTGTCTTCCAGTTACAAAATATAAATGCTCCTAAAAGAACAACGGATAGAGCTATTATATACTCTTCATACCTTAAGGTTAAAATATTAGATATAGATATTATTGCTCCTACACACATTATTATTGGGAAAGATATTGGAAGAGACCATATTTGTCTTCCTCCCATCTGAGCACCCCAAATACCTACCCCTAACATGGCCAAAAAATGATCTAATCCCAATATTGGATGTGAAAAACCACTTCCAAAACCAGTGCTATTATTTGTTAACGAATGAGCATAACTATCATAAATAATAATTAAAGAAAAAAATAGCACTTTAAATAATAGATTGAAAAAATATTGCATAATAGTAATCCCATACCATTTAAATAAATATAGTTTAAAATATTTCTAATAAATATCTACTATTACTTGACTAGAATATATTTTATGACATGTTGCAAAAGTATACATATCTAACTTAGTAAGTAACCGGTTAATATTATAAAATCTCATTAGAAAGAATAAAATGTCAAAAGAATTACGTAATATAGCAATTATTGCACACGTGGATCATGGAAAAACAACTTTAATTGATTCTATTATGAAACAAAGTGGAATGTTTCGAGAAAATGAAGATGTAAGTGAAAGATTAATGGATTCTGGAGACCTTGAGAAAGAAAGAGGAATTACTATACTTGCAAAACCTACATCAATTTCTTGGGAGAATATTACAATAAATATTATTGATACTCCAGGTCATGCGGATTTTGGAGGAGAAGTAGAAAGAGTTTTAGGTATGACAGATGGAGTAATTCTTCTTATTGATGCTGCTGAAGGACCAATGCCACAAACTAAATTCGTATTAGGAAAAGCATTAGCACAAGGTTTAAAACCTATTGTAATTATAAACAAAGCTGACAGGCCTGACGGAAGGCCAGATGAAGTTTTAGAAGAAGTATTTGATTTATTTATTTCTTTAGATGCAAATGAAGGTCAATTAGACTTTCCAACCTTATATGCTTCAGGTAGAGATGGGTGGTGTGTAGATGAATTAAATAATCCAAAAGAAAATTTACATCCCTTACTAAACCTAATAATTAAACATGTTAAACCTCCTAAAGTTGATAAAGAATTACCTTTTGCTATGTTAGTGACCCTTCTAGATTCAGACCCCTATTTAGGTAGGTGTTTAGTTGGAAGAGTTGAACAAGGTTCTGCAAAAGTTAATGACACTGTAAAATCCATAAACCTTTCTGGTCAACAAATTGAAAATGGAAGATTAACAAAATTACTTAAATTTGAAGGTTTAAATAGAGTTCCAGTTAATGAAGTTTTCCCAGGGGATATAATATGTGTAGCGGGTTTAGCAAAGACTTCAGTTGCAGATACCATTTGTGATTTAACATTAGAAAATGCTATGCAGTCTACTCCTATTGACCCTCCTACTATGTCTGTAACTATTACTGTTAATGACTCTCCTTTTGCAGGTACAGAGGGTAAAAAAGTAACATCGACTTTAATACGAGAAAGATTATTAGCTGAAGCGGAAACAAATGTAGCTATTACTTTCGCAGAAAGTGAAACAAAGGACTCTTTTGAAATTGGTGGAAGAGGAGAATTACAATTAGGTGTTTTAATAGAAACAATGAGAAGAGAAGGTTTTGAATTAACTGTTTCTCGACCTAAAGTTTTACTTAAAAAAGATGAAAATAATAAAATTATTGAACCCATTGAAGAAGTAATTATAGATGTAGATGAAGAGTATGTTAGCTCTGTAGTTGACTCCATGAATAAAAGAAAATCTGAAATGCAAGATATGAGATCTTCAGGAGCTGGGAAGACGCGTTTAACTTTTTATTCTCCTTCTAGAGGATTAATAGGTTACCAAAGTAAATTTTTAACAGATACTCGCGGCACCGGAGTTCTTAATAGAGTCTTTCATGCTTATGCCTCTTATAAAGGAGAAGTACCGAGTAGAAGAAATGGTGCTTTAATATCTACTGATACAGGTAAAGCAGTAGCATTTGCAATTTGGAAACTACAAGACAGAGGATCTATGTTTATTGAACATAATACAGTAGTTTATAAAGGAATGATTGTTGGAGAACACTCAAGAGATAATGATTTAGAAATTAATGTTCTTAAAGGAAAGCAATTAACTAACATGAGAGCCTCAGGATCAGATGAAGCTGTAGTGCTTGTTCCTCCAAGAATAATGTCATTAGAAGAAATGATGGCATATATAAATGAAGATGAATTATTAGAAGTCACACCATTAAATCTTAGACTAAGAAAAAGGTTTTTGGACTCAAAAGTAAGAAAAAAGATTACTAAGTAACCATTTTAAGGTATAATCTAAGTAAATAAAATTTACCGGAAAATTTATGGAAAATAAAAACACAAATATTCTACAGCCAGTACTTAATTTAATAGAGTTATTAGCTGGAAACTTTGGAACACTACTAGTTAAAACTTTTCATTATTTAGCATTATTTTTAATTGGAGCTGCAATAGTATGGTCTGCAGCAGTAGAGTTTATTTCTATGATGGATAAAGGTGCTGCTTCTATAGAAGATATTTTATTACTTTTTATATATCTAGAATTAGGAGCGGTAGTTGGTATTTATTTTCAAACTAATCACATGCCAGTTAGATTTCTAATATATGTAGCAATAACTGCTTTAACTAGGCTACTTCTTGAACTTGTATTTGAGTGGCATAGTATTGAGTATATTAATATAATTATAGTATGTGGAGGTATTCTTTTATTAGCTGCGAGTATATTGGTTTTAAGGTATGCGTCTCATCATTATCCATCTAAATAATGCTATTTGAATTCTTAAGGAATTAATATAGAAGACCCAATAGTTTTTCTTCCTGCAAGATCTCTATGAGCTTGACCAACATCCTCTAATGAATATTTTTGATTAATATTTATTTTTAAAACTCCACTATTGATTAAGTCGAATAGTAGATTTGCATATCTACTTGCTGCACTTAGTCCTTTTACAAACTTTCTTCTATTTATATTTATCTTTTTCACTCAATCCCCCCCTAAATGGTATAAAATTGATATAATATAAATCAGGTTATTTAGTTTAATATTACTTTTGATAAATATACAAATTATTTTAATAAAAAAGGAGAATTTTATGAATAAAATTGAAGGAGGATGTTTATGTGGTAATATTAAGTATCATAGTATATCGGAGCCTTTATTTATTACCATATGTCATTGCTCACATTGTCAGAAACAATGTGGTACAGCTTTTTCTATAATTGTAGGAATTAAAAAAAAATCACTATATATTGAGGGTAAGTTGAAATGTTTTAAAGATATTGGTAATAGCGGAATGTCCGTATATAGAAAATTTTGTGGCGATTGTGGATCTCCAATTATAAGTGAGGTTAGCTCCATACCTGAATTATTATTTATTAAAGCTGGGACGATGAAAAATATAAAGCAACTTAAACCCACAAAAGAAATATGGACTAAAGATAAACTTGATTGTATTTCTATAAATGGAATAATTGAACAACATAATACTGCTGGTAAGTAACAAAATGAATATCTTAAAATTTTTTCAATTGTTGATATATATTTTATTTCTAAATACTAATTCTAGTTATGCAGACGAAAATTTAATTCCACTTACTCAATTAATGAAACAACAAAATCTAAAAACTGAAAAAGGTAAATTACAATACCTATCTGTCTTTTCTGTTCAATGTGGCAGTTTATTTAAAGCTATAAATGAAGTAAAACCAAATAATAATATATTATTGGCTTCATCAAACTTACAAGAAGGCGCTCTAATTACGAGAATTATGATTAAAAAAACTGAGCAAAGAAAAATTAAAGAAGATACTGATAAAGAAATACTTCTTATGACAAAACAATACCTTAAACTTCTAAAGAAAAATCATAAAAGTAATGGTGATTATATCAAAGGTTCAGAAATGATAACCAATGATCAAAAAATATGTAAAAACTTTGTTCCAAGATTTTATAGATTTTTAAAAAATAATAATTTTACTATTAAAAAATAATTTCAATTAGAAATGGCCCATTTTTTTTTATGCCAACTTCTAGAGCATCTAGCAGTTTGCCACAGTCGCTTACTTTAACAGCTTCTACTCCCATACCTCTTGAAATATTAACCCAATCTAAATAAGGTCTATCTAATGTTAACATATCTATGGCTCTAGGGCCTGGGTTTTGAACACCTACATTAGTAAGTTCACCTTTTAATATTTCATATGTGAGATTAGCAAATATCAATATTGTAATATCTAAATTTTCTCAAGCCATAGTCCATAAAGATTGCACAGTATACATTCCGCTTCCGTCTCCTTCTAGCAAAATAATTTTTCTATCTGGACAAGCTACTGATGCGCCTATTGAAACAGGCATTCCATATCCTATTGCTCCACCTCTATTATTTAGCCAATCATGAGGAGGAGCGCCGGCAGTAAAAGGAAAAAAATCTCTTCCCGTGGTAACAGATTCATCAACTACTATTGCATTTTCTGGTAATTTATTTCCTAATGCTAGAGCTAATTTCTCTTTTGTTATATTACCGCTTGGAATTTCTGGAGTTTCAGGTTTAGCTAAAAATTTTGGAATTTCATTTAAGGCATCAAGTTCTGTTGCTAAATCAATCAAAGCTGCATGTATATCTTCATTTACTTCTACAAGGCTCACCATGGAAGCTCCTTCTTTATATAAGAGACTTGGTTTATTCGGGTAACCAAAAAATGCAACAGGTGGTTTTGAGCCCACTAAAACTAATTGACCTGCTTTTTCTAGCATTGCAAGCGCTCTATCAACGACACCAGCTCCAGGTATTCTAAGCATATTAAGTCTTCCTGCTCCTCTGGATAAACGAGCATTAGCTGCTTCAGTTATAATTCCACAACCTGTCTTTCTAGCAATTTTTCCTGCAAGTAAAGTTGCCTCTTCTGTAAGAGCACCCCTCCTAAAAGAAGAGTAGAATATTTACCATTTGATAAAAACTCTGCAACATTCTTTATGGTTTCCTGAGGTACTTTTATTTTTGCATCTACATTTTTAACTTCACATATTTCACCCCCATTTCCCCAAGCAGTATCTGCAGGTAAAATTAGCGATGATATCTTTCCCGGTTCTCTTTTAGCATACTCAATTGCCTCTGCTCCATCTTTTGATAAATCCTCTGATTTTTTAGATGTTTTGACCCAATGCGATACAGGACTAGCAATTGCTTCAATATCTGAGGTTAAAGGAGATTCAAGTTCTAAGTGTTGTAATGTATGTTGTCCTATTATATTAACCATTCCAGAATGAGCTTTTTTAGCATTATGAATACTAGCTAATGCATTAGCTAAACCAGGACCTAAATGTAATAAAGTCGATGCCGGCCTTCTAGTCATTCTATAATATCCGTCAGCCGCACCTGTCAGAACACCTTCAAATAATCCTAAAACGCACCTAATACCAGGAACTTTATCCAAAGCAGCAACAAAATGCATCTCAGATGTGCCAGGGTTAGAAAAACAAACATCCACTTTATTGTGGACAAGAGTTCTAACTAAACTTTCTGCTCCATTTACTGTCAAATCAGTTTTCATTACTAAACTGCTTTATAGAAAAATTTGAACATTTTTTTGAACAATATTTCACTTTTTCCCAGTTTAATTGCCATTTTTTTCTCCACCTAAATGGCCTATTACATACAATACATATCTTCTCTGGAAGCTCACTTTTCTTCATATCCAATAATTAATTTTTAGCATCTGCAATTTCTCTTTTAGACGCTTGTGTCAAAAGAGCTGCATCTGCAGAAATAGTTCCTAAATCATAACCCATATTAAAACGCTCTTTTACAGTTTTACCATCAGGGCAATGAATACCAGCTTTAATATTATATTTTTTACAAGTATCTACTATATGTTTAATGCAATCCTCTACTTCTTTTTCATAAGTAAATGGAACATATCCCATAGTCACCGCTAAGTCACTTGGCCCAACATATATTGCATCTAATTCTTCAACTGAAAGAATTTTGTCTAAATTATCTACCGCTTCAGAAGTTTCTATCATTGCAAAATTCAGTAAGGTATCATTTGCATGATGAAAATAATCATCCCCACCATAAATTCTTGCTCTAACGGGACCAAAGCTTCTATTTCCTCTTGGTGCATACCTGCATGCAGAAACAAATTTAATACACTCTTCTTTGGTATTAACCATAGGACATATTATTCCATAAGAACCTGCATCTAAGCATTTCATCACCATGCTTGGATCATTCCATGGAACTCGCACCATAGGGGTTATGTTGTAACCAGAAATAGCTTGTAACATTTCTACAACTTTTTGATATCCTACTAATCCGTGTTGCATATCAAGTGTAATACTATCAAAGCCAGAAGCTGCCATAATTTCAGAACTAAATGTATTTGCTATTGAAGCCCATCCATTAACTATTGGTTTACCTTCATTCCAAGACTCTTTGATACCGTTTACTTTCATTATCCCCCCATTAAAAATTAAGAAATATCAATTTATCATGAAATAAAATTATGTTCCACAAAATGTTTGCTGTACTATTTGATTATCTTTAGGCGGATTTTGAAAATTTATATTTTCATTCTGATTATCAAAAGGTTTCATTAAAATTTTATTTAAATTTTCAAAATATGAGTAATCACCTTTTAATGCTTCATCAATAATTTCTTCTATCCTATGATTCCTTGGAATATAGGCAGGATTAATTGTATTTAAAAAATTAAATATATTATTTTTATCTGTTTTTTCTTTAGATAGCCTACTTTTCCATCTGGCAATCCATTTTTCAATATCTTTTTGATTAAAAAAATAATTTTTAAAACGAAAATCACCAATTAAGAGGTCGCTAATAGATCTAAAAGTTAATGTAAAATCAGCTTTATCTTTTTCCATTAAAGATAAGAGGTCATTAATTAAGATTTCATCTTCTTCATAAGATTTATTTAACCCTATTTTATTCCGAAATATTTTTAACCAATAGGAGTTATATATATTAGGGAATTCATCAATTTCTTTTTGGGCTAAAATAACAGCTTTATTTTCATCTTCATGAATTAAAGGTAATAAACAAGACGCCAAGCATGCTAAATTCCACCTTATTATTTCCGGTTGATTTTTATATGCATATCTGCCTGAATGATCAATAGAGCTATACACTTTGTTAGATTCATAATCATCCATAAAAGCACAAGGTCCATAATCTATAGTTTCTCCATATATGGAAGTATTATCTGTATTTAAAACTCCATGAATAAAACCTATTCCCATCCATTTAGAAACTAAATCAGCTTGCTTTTTTATAATTATTTTTAGCAAGCTTAAATAAGGATTATTATTATTTTTACATTCTATATAATGTCTATCAATTATATAATCTGCTAAAATTTTTAACCCGTCTAAATCCTTTCTAGCAGCAAAATATTGAAAAGTACCAACCCTTACATGACTACAAGCAACTCTTGTTAATATTGCTCCAGGATACTCTTTCTCTCTATAAACAACTTCTCCTGTAGAAATTGCAGAAAGAGCTCGTGTAGTAGGAACACCTAAATTATTCATAGCCTCACTTAATATATACTCTCTTAGAATAGGTCCTAACCAAGCTCTTCCATCACCCATTCTAGAAAAGGGAGTGGGCCCGCAACCTTTAAGTTGAATATCTCGCCTAAAACCTTTTTTATCAATTACTTCTCCTAAAAGAACAGCTCTTCCATCTCCCAATTGTGGAACCCAATGTCCAAATTGATGCCCCGCATAAGCCATTGCAATAGGTATAGAGCCAGATAACAAAGAATTACCTGATAAAAATAATTCTCTATCTTTATTATTTAAATCAATCCCTAAACTCTCTGCTAAATGTGTATTAAATTTTATAATATTTGGTTTTTTTACTGGTGTTGGCGTAACTTCAGAATAAAATTTATTTGGTAAACGAGCATAGCTATTATCAAAATGTATATAATTCATATTCATAATTGTTATTCCATTAAATAAATTGCTACTTTATTTATTATATAACTCTATATAATCTATTTTTAAATACTAATACATAGTTTAAATAAATATTCAGAACTTTAATTTAAAAATTGATAATTATATGAATACAAAACAATTATTAAAAAGATTTATTAATGTTAGAGAAAAAACTGTTTCTTTATGCCAAAACCTTGAAATAGAGGATTTTGTAGTACAACCTAACGATGAGGTTAGTCCAATAAAATGGCACTTGGGACATACCTCATGGTTTTTCGAAGAAATAATATTATCAAAGTTAAAAAATAATTTTATAAGGTATAATAATACTTATAATACTATTTTTAATTCTTATTATAAATCTTTAGGCGAACATTGGCATCAAACTTTAAGAGGTCAGTTATCCCGTCCAACAGTCTCAGAAATATATAAATATAGAGAATATATTAACAAAGAAATAGAAAATATAATTTCTAATACTAATGATAAAGACATTAGTTTTTTATTAGAGTTAGGTATTAACCATGAAGAGCAACATCAAGAATTAATATTAATGGACATTAAATTTATATTAAACATTAATCTAGATAAGATATGTTATTTTAAAAATAAATTACCTAAAATAAACCCTAAATACAAACAATGGAAAATTTTTAAGGAGGGTATATACCATATCGGAGCTGCAAATAAAGTGTTTTCATATGATAATGAAAAACCAAAACATAAAGTTTATATTCATTCTTTTAAAATAAATACTCAGTTTGTAACTAATAATGAATATAAAAAATTTATAGATTCAAATGGCTATCAAAAACCTGAATTTTGGTTAAGCAAAGGATGGGATTGGGTAAATAAAAATAATATTATATCTCCTAAATATTGGGATATTAATAATAAGAATAATATTAAAGAATTTACTTTACACGGAATGCGAGCCTTGGATGGAAATGCTCCAGTTTGTCATATAAATTATTATGAAGCCTCTGCTTATGCGAAGTGGGCAAAAAGTCGCTTACCAACAGAACAGGAATCAGAAATATTTTTAGATGAAATAACTTCTGAAAATAACAACCTAAATATTGATCCATATATATATCACCCAGTTGATATTAATCGAGTTAAAAATAATCTTTGGTGGTGGACTAAAAGTCATTATTCTTCTTATCCAGAATATAAGCCTTTCCAAAATAATATAGAAGAATATAATGAAAAGTTTATGTGTGGACAATTTGTACTTAAAGGAGGGTGCATTGCTACACCTAAATACCATAATAGAAATTCATATAGAAATTTTTATGAACCACATCAAAGGTGGATGTTTTCTGGAATTAGATTGGCAAGAGATATTTAATGAAAATTACAAATTTACAAATAGATACTAAAAAAAATAATTATTCTAAAGCTGATACATTTTTACAAGATGTAGATAAAGGGCTTAGCTTAAGACATAAAGCCCTTTCTTCTAAATATTTCTATGATGATGAAGGTTCAAAAATATTTCAAAAAATTACTAAACATCCAGATTATTATCTAACTAGAAGCGAAATAGAAATATTAAATAAAATAAAACTTAAACTTCCAAATTTATTAAAATTAGATGAGGTAGATATAATAGAGTTAGGTCCTGGAGATGGTAGTAAAAGTAAAATAATTATTGAGGGGTTTAATAATTATGGTTCAATAGTAAATTACTACCCAATTGATATATCTAAAAAAGCTCTGCAATTACTTGGTAAAAATATTAAAAATAATTCTAAGCTTAAAATTAATGGAATAGTAGGTGAGTATTTTGAAGGACTTAAATTTATTAAAAATACTTCAAAAAATAAACAATTAGTACTTTTTTTAGGTTCAAATATAGGTAATTTTGAAAGAGGGCAATCAGTAAAATTCATGAAAGAAATTTATAAAAATATAAAAGATGAAAGCTATATTTTTACTGGCTTTGATTTAAAGAAAGATCCAAAGAAACTTAATAAAGCCTATAATGATTCAAGTAATCTAACAAAAAAATTCAACTTAAATTTATTATCTAGAATAAACAGCGAATTAAAAGGTAATTTTAATATAAATAAATTTATGCACTTAGGTGCTTACAATCCTTTAATAGGGGCAATGGAAAGTTTCTTAATCTCAACAAAAATTCAGTCCGTATTTATAAAGTCTTTAAATAAAAAATATGATTTTGAGGCATATGAGCCAATACATTTAGAGTATTCTTTCAAATTTTCTTTATTAGATATTGAAAATATTGCAGACAAAACTAATTTCAGAATAAAAAATAATTTTATGAATAAAAATAGAGGTTATTTAAATTCTTTATGGAAAAAATAATTATCGGCTAGTTAAATACGAGTAGATATCTAAAATTTCATTATCAGAAAATTTACTTTTAAAAGAGCCCATCATAGTTCCAGATCTACCATTTTTAACAATCATTAAAAAAGTAGTTTCTTTTAATTTAGTTCCAATTATATTTGGTGCCGTTCTCTTATGACAGGTAGCACAATTTCTATTAAAAAGGGATTCGCCACTAGAGCTATCAGCATAAGAGTGGACCGGCACCAGGTAGGCTATTACAGTCAATAGTATTTTTAACCATAAGCAAGAATTTTTAATCATTTAAAAAATATTACTTTTTAGCTTTTTTAAATATTTCAGCCGTAAAGAATACACCTATTAAAACTAAAGTATGTATGATTGCAGAAGGTCCAAAAAACTGCATAGACCCTATCCACATTGTGAATATAAATGACCACATAAAAGCTAAACTTGTCATAAGTTGAAATCTGACCATTTTAGGTAGACCGTTTAACGGATTTGTATTTGGACTCATAACTAAAGCATAAGATTCTTTTAACATTTTTATTCTCCTTTTTTATATAATTAATTACGGAGATAGAAATTTATTAGATCATATTTTATTTAATAAATAATTTATGAAGAGTTATAAAATAATGTAATATATTTATATAATTGATGGATGTATAATGGCAAATGATGAACATATATATGATTTAATAATTATAGGAGCTGGTTTTGCTGGCTTATATAGTCTCTTTAAAGCGAAATCATCTCAATTAAATGCTATCGTTATAGAAAGAGGCTCAAACGTTGGTGGTACTTGGTATTGGAATAGATATCCTGGAGCGAGATGCGATGTAGAAAGCATGCAATATTCATACCAGTTTTCTAAAGAACTACAAGAAGATTGGGAATGGACAGAAAAATATGCTACTCAGCCAGAAATTTTAAAATATGCAAATCATGTAGCAGATCGCTTTAATTTAAGAAAAGATATTATATTTAATACTGAGATCAAATCAGCAAAATTTAATGAAGAAAACAACTGTTGGGAATTAAAAAACCACGATAATAAAATGCTTAAAGCTAAATTCTGCATAATGGCTACAGGATGCCTGTCTACTTTAAATCATCCTAACTTTAAAAATTTAAAAGACTTTAAAGGAGAAGTATACCATACAGGTAATTGGCCTAAACATAAAGTTGACCTAACGAATAAAGTCGTGGGGATAATTGGAACTGGTTCTTCCGCAATTCAGTGCATTCCAGAAATTATAAAAGAAGTAAAACATCTATATGTTTTTCAAAGAACGCCTCACTATACTGTTCCAGCTAGAAATGCTTCTCTTAAATATTTAAGAGGTAAAAATAAAAAACATATGAGAGAACCTATAGGCTATGACAATGATTTATACGTTGAAGAAATCAAACATAACTATTCTAAATTTAGATTAAAAGCACAAAACTCAGTTGCTGCTATGGCACTACCATTAAATCAACAATCTGCATTAGAAGTATCAGAAAAAGTGAGAAACACTACATACGAAGAAAGGTGGAGTAAAGGAGGAGTGCCCTTTATAGCCGCTTTTGATGATTTAAATTTTAATAGAGAAGCGAATGAAACAGCAGCTAAATTTGTTAGAAATAAAATAAAATCTCTTGTTAAAGATACTCATATTGCAGAACTACTAACTCCTGATTATCCAATCGGGTGTAAAAGATTAGCAGTTGATAGTAACTATTATGAGACATATAATAAACCAAATATATCATTAATAGATATTAAAAAAGACTTTATAAAGGAATTTAATAAAGCTGGATTATCTACTGTAAAAAATAATTTTGAAGTAGATGTAATAATATTAGCAACAGGATTTGATGCTATGACTGGCACTTTATTTAATATTGATATTCAGGGAAAAAATAATATTAAATTAAAAGATAAGTGGTCAAAAGGACCAAAAAACTTCTTAGGTATAGCGTCATCGGATTTTCCAAATTTATTTACAATTTCAGGACCGGGAAGTCCTTCTGTTTTAACTAATATGTTAGTTTCAATTGAACAACATGTTAACTGGGTATTTGACTGTATTAATTATATGAGAACCAATAATAAAAATTTTATAGAGCCAACCAAAAAAGCAGAAGATGCATGGTATAGACATAATCAAGAAGTTTCCATTAATCATGTTCGCTCTTCATGTAGCTCTTGGTATATAGGTGGAAACATAGATGGGAAGACTAAAAATTTCATGCCTTATGTTGGGGGATATGACAAATACGTTAAAAAATGCAATGAAGTTTCTAAGAATAATTATGAAGGATTTATACTAAAGTAATTAAATTTACAATTTTAAATTTTTCCTGAAAAACTTTTATCTAAATTAAATTCACGCTTTCCATTTTTAAATCTTGTTTTTGATGGCTTATTTTTATTTTTTTTGCTAATTGCTTTTTTAGTATTATTAGTTTTTTGTTCCAAATCAATAGATATTTTATTACTATTTCTATGATGTAGACTCTGCATTTCCCCTTGTTTTTTCTTTTTTCTTTTCTCTGCAAATCGTTTCTTTGCTTTTTTACTAAATAGTTTTGCTGTATTTTTCTTTTTTATACTTTTACTTACATTATTAATATTCTTCTCTTTTGTATTTTTCTTTAAATTTATATTTTTAGGAGTTTGATCCAATACTAGGGCATCAGAAATATTTATAACCTTTGCATATAAAGAATAACCAATTAATTTTTCTATAGATCTAAGTTTCTTTTTTTCTGATATATCACATAAAGAAATTGCCATTCCATTCTTACCTGCTCTAGCAGTTCTTCCAATACGATGAACATAGATTTCAGACTCATTAGGCATATCGTAATTTATGATGTGAGAAATATCCTTTATATCTATTCCTCGGGCTGCTATATCTGTTGCTATTAAAATATTTAATTTTCCGCTTCTAAAATTTTGTAAGGTTCTGTTTCTTTGGCTCTGACTTTTATCTCCATGAATAGCATCAACTTTAATACTTAATTTATTTAGTTTAATAGCTAATTTATTAGCTCCTATCTTTGTTCTAACAAAAATAATGGATTTATATATATTGTGATTATCAAATATATCTTGAATAAATTTAATCTTTGCTTCTCTTTTTACTAAAAAAACTCTTTGATCAATAAGTTCTATTGGCTTTGCAACAGGTGCTACATTTATTTCCTCTGGATTCTTAAGAAAACTATCTGCTAAAGTTCTAACTGATTTTGGCATAGTTGCTGATAAGAGTATTGCTTGTTTATCTTTTGGCAAGTGAGAGATTATTGACTTTATACTTGGCATAAAACCTAGGTCTAACATTTGGTCAGCCTCATCTAATATTATTGTATTTGTTTTACTTAATAATGCTACTTTAGATTTTACATGGTCCAATAAACGTCCTGGAGTTGCTACTACTATATCTGCCCCCCCTTTTAGTAATTTTATCTGGGGTCCTGGCTTAGCACCGCCAACTACTAAAACAGTTTTAGGTCTAATTATTTTTCCATAGATTTTAATTTTATCAACTATTTGCATAGCTAATTCCCTAGTAGGCACTAAAATTAGAACTGGGAATGTTTTTTCTAAATTTTTTTTATTTTTTTTTACTAGTCTCTCTAATACTGGAAGAACAAAAGCTGCTGTCTTACCTGTGCCAGTCTGTGCTATACCTATTATATCAGAATTATTTAAAAATTTTGGTATAACTGCTATTTGTATTGGAGTTGGTTGAGTATATTTTTCAAAAGCAATAGCTCTTAGTATTGGAGCTGTAAGCCCTAAATCATTAAAATTCATATAACTACACTTTCTAATTGAAAACTAAGATATCTGCAACTTGCCTACTGCTAATTTATATAAAGGAGTAATTTAATCATAACCAACAAGTAATAATAGGGGCGATATCATATGCATAATTTAATAGCAAGCTATTTAAATATGATATTAATTGTAATAATAAAATACTAAAATTATAATATTTTTAAATTCTTTAATAATATGGATATATAATGCAAGCTTTACAAATACTTAATGATGTATTTGGATACAACTCTTTCCGATCAGGACAAGAAGAAATTATAAATACCTTACTTAATAAAAAAAATATACTTGCTGTTATGCCTACTGGTGCAGGCAAATCATTATGCTACCAAATTCCAGCTTTAATATTTAAGAGAGGAACTGTAGTAGTGTCTCCTTTAGTTGCTTTAATGGACGATCAAATTTTATCCTTGAAAGAAATTGGAGTTGCTGCAGATAGAATTCATTCTCATCGAACAAATGAGCTAAATAAAAAAACTATGGATAATTTTAAAAATGGTAAAATAAAAATATTATATTTATCTCCCGAAAATTTAATGAGTGATAAAACATTGTCAGAACTCCGTGATATAGATATTGACATGTTTGCTATTGATGAAGCGCACTGCATTTCAAAATGGGGTGTAAGTTTTAGACCTCAATATGAGCAACTTTCTCAATTATCTAAAATCTATCCGGATGCAATTATAGCGGGGTTTACCGCTACAGCAGATAAAACTACTAGGGAAGATATAGTAAGCAAGCTAAGTAATAATAATACTAAAATATTTGTACAAGGGTTTGATAGACCTAATTTAAGTTTAGCGGTAGAACAAAAAGATAATTGGAAAAAACAAATACTTTTCTTTTTAGAAAATAAGAACGAAGCATCTGGTATAATATATTGTCTATCTAGAAAGCAAACTGAAGATGTTTCTATTTTTCTAAATAAAAATAATTATAGAGCTATCCCATATCATGCAGGACAAGACAGTATTGTAAGAAAGAATAATCAAGAAACCTTTATGAATGAGAAAGGTATTATAATAGTAGCTACTATAGCCTTTGGTATGGGAATAAATAAGCCAGATGTTAGATTTGTAGCTCACCTTAGCTTACCATCCAGTATTGAAGCTTATTACCAGGAGATAGGAAGAGCTGGAAGAGATGAGCTTCCTGCAGACACTCTTTTGCTATATGGTTTAAATGATTTATTTCAAAGAAGACGCTTTATTGAGAGTGATGGGGATGAAGTCCAACATAAATTAAGAGAGAATAAAAGACTAGACAGTTTATTGGCATATTGTGAAACACCAACTTGCCGAAAAAAAGCTCTATTGGCATATTTTGATGAAACTATAAATAAATGTAATAATTGTGACAATTGTCTAAACCCACCAAAAATGTTAGATGGAACTAAATTAGCTCAAATGGCACTATCCGCAGTATACCGATCTGGACAAATTTTTGGGGCGCAACATATTATAAATATTTTGTTAGGAAATAAAACTGAAAAAATCATACAAAAAAATCATGATAAAATTAAAACTTTTGGAATAGGTAGTGACTATAAAATAGACTTTTGGCAAGGTTTTATAAGGCAATTAATTTCCGCAGGGCACTTAATCATTAATATTAAAAAATTTGGATGCTTACAAATAACAGAAACTGGTTTGCTAATATTAAAAGATAAAGCATATTTTAACTATAAAGAAATTGAAGCAAAAAAAACTAAAGTATCAAAATACAATAAAGTGAAATTATCATTAAATTTAGATCATAATGATATAAAAATTTTGAGTGCCTTAAAAAAAATAAGATTAAATATTTCAAAAGAAAATTCTATTCCAGCATTTGTCATATTTTCTGATGCAAGCCTGTTAGAAATGGCAACGGTGAAGCCTTCAAACCTTCAAGAGATGCTTAAAATAAATGGAGTAGGACCAAGCAAACTAAAAAAATATGGCTCCATATTCTTAGCCGCGATTAATAAATAATAATTTTTTCTACATCTATAAAAGAATTATGCTCACGACCATAAGCTACAATAGCAATCGATTTAATATTTTTAGGGTTTATTGTTTTTGATAACATTACGCCTGATCTTTTAAAATCAGAAAAGTTTAAATCTAATATTTCCCATTTACTTGATACCGTAAAAGGTGCTTGATAATATTGCCAAGGTAAAATAGTTCCACTAGTTCTAATATGAATATAATATTCCTGATTATTACCTCTGACCGTTAATTTAATTGCTTTACTCTCTTTTTTTATCCTAAAATCAAGTTTTTTTCTTATTTGAATAAAACCTCCATTATTTTCTAATCTAATAGAACCTGTCATACGAGCAAAATTTTTATTATCTTCTGAAATAAATTCTACTTTTCCATCTGATATTCCTCCCATAACCTGATCTGTTATAAACTCCCATTTTTCTTCAGGCTTATTGGTAAAGTTCTCAAACAATAGTTTTTCTCCTAAAGCGGTGTTAGTAATTATGAAATATAAAAAAATAAATAATCTAACCATATTAAAATCCTAAGTTAATATCAGAGATAACATTCTTACGTTAAAAATGCGCAATGCGATTTAATTTATACATTATTTTCTTCATATAATCTCCATAAGATAAATATTAAACATTTATATAGCTAATTAATAATACTGCTAATTTTTAAATACATAGGAAGTAGATTGAAAAAAATTATAATAATTAAACCATTGGCTATACCAGGAATATTACTTTTAATCGTATTTATAATATCTCTAACAATTATAATTACTCATACTTGGAATTTATTAAGTAAATACAAGATTATTAGTTTATTATTTATTTAAAAAAAATTAAATAAAAAATCTATTCGAGAGGTTACCTTTTTCTGAAGTACTTATACAAATAGTTTTTCCAGAAATATGATCCATATCTTCAGTATTATCTATTGCAGAAGTAATAAATAATTTATTCATATCTGGTCCTCCAAATGCCACACAAGTAGGGTTTTGCATAGGTACCTTAATAATATTAATAACTTCACCTTGTTGATTATATTGTACAATTTGAGCCCCATTCCATTCTGCATTCCACAGAAAATTATTACTATCAATAGTGGAACCATCAGGAAAACCCTCTAAGTTAGTATTATCTACATATATAGAAGAATTATAAACAAAAGGTTCATTTTTAATAAGCTCTAATTTATAGATTATTTTTTTTAAAGTATCTGTATAATATAAATATTTATTATCATACGATGGAGTAATAGAATTACTTATATGAATACCTTTTATTATTTCATGAATATTTAATTCACTATCTAACATATATATTGAACCATCCGTATTTTTTGGATTAGATTCGCTCATAGTTCCAAACCAAAAGCGTCCATAGCCATCTGTTTTTGCATCATTAAAACGAACATTAGCTGGAAGAGACACTTGGCTATTTAATTTTTCAATATTCTGATTATTTAAATCGAAAAAAGCTAAAAAGTTATCAAATGCACACAAAAGCATATTATTATTAGTTGTTAATGATATTGCACAGAGTCTATAATCAAAACTCCAAAATAATTTTTTATTATCAATATATGACCATGCATGTAAAGATTTGCCTTCTATATCTACCCAATATATTCTTTGTAATTCATCATCCCATATAGGAGACTCTCCTAAAATAGATCGCTCATCGCTTACAATAGAAAAAACAGTCATATGCTAAATAAATTCATTTAGAGCCATAAGTAGCCCCTTCCTTCCAACTGTTTACAAAGTCTTTTACAGATACTGTCCAACTATTTTTCATATTCTCATCATAATATTCAAATAAGACTCCTTCTTTTGCTTGCATAGATAATAATACAGTCCCACCTTTTTCTCCTCCATGTTCTAAGTGCGGTAAAGCATCTGATTTTGCCAATGCATAGTCTCCTTGTTTCCTATGTATTAAAATTTTAGAACCATCTTCTTTAAACTCTGTTAAGAATTGTTCCCCTTGTAAAACTAAAGTTAACGTTGATGCAATATGACGATGTCTTCTACAATGACTTTTTCCTGAAGGATATCTAAGAAGCATATCTAATCTTCCATTTTGAACATCAAAGCCTAAAAGGCTATAATCAAAATCAATTTTGAAGTCCTTATTATTTGGGTCTTTATAATTTCGCCATTCTACTTTATTAGGATCAAAACTATTAGAAACTTTATTAAAACTTTCAAACAAATATTGTCCTCCATATATTAATAACTAATGTTAAATTTATAAATTATTTTTCACTCATCAACAAATGGTTTTGAATTAATCCATTCTACTGTTTCTTTTAATGTTGTTCTAAAATCTCTTATATTAAGCCCTAAACTATCACGTCTTGCAAAATCAAAACCTGTGGGATGCACTGCTTGTTTACTTATTGGTTCTGGCACTTTCATTTGTGGTAATAATTTTTTACACTCAGCGTATATATCTTGCCAGTGTATACTATCATAAACGCCATAGTATCTTCCCTTACACTCTGGTTTTTCGTATACAGTCAAAAACATATTTGCTAAATCTCTTAAATGTATCATTGAGGCAGAATCATTAGGTGTTACTTTATGACGGGGATAATCTCCCTCTATCGCTTTAAGAAGCCAAGCAAAAGGGTTATGCTTCATGTGCTCAGGTAAAACTGCATCTCCGTAAAGACCGGTAGGTAAAATAATAGATAACCTTATATTATTTTCTTTACAAAATTTTATAGCCTCTTTTTCCATTACAGTCTTTGTTGCAGAAGTATATTTCTTCTCTCTGCATTGAACTTCTTCATCTGACCAATGATCAACTTCATTTTTTAATTTTACACTGGGCACTGGGTTAGTGCTCGAAGTGGAAGAGCAAATTACAATATTTTTAACACCTGTTTTTTTAGCAGTATTTAAAATATTTAAACAACCTTCAACTGTTGGCTTTATAATTTCTTCATATCCTCTTTAATAATTCATTTCTCTGG